>OGDN01001321.1_pt1 | contig 41979 bp, 22 predicted proteins | sample 1570271 | NCBI WGS metagenome assembly OGDN01 (sample SAMEA4384481, study PRJEB24528) | human gut metagenome | reverse complement strand
TGGGATATTAAAGATCGGTTGGACTACGATGTTTTTGACAGAAAACCGACTTATGTGACTCTGACTTTTGGTATGAATGACACAGGGTATGATATTTTTTGGAAGGAGAATGCTAAGGAGTTGTCGGAGCAACGGATCGAAAAATCATTGGAAAGTTTTCGGGAAATAGAGAAACGCTTGCTGGCAGAGAATAAAATGACCAAAGTGCTGATAGGTGGTTCACCTTATGATGAAACGACGAAATTGAATAGTTTACTTTTTCTTCATAAAAATGATGCTATTTTAAAGATAATTGATGCCCAGCGCAAAGCGGCTAAGAAGAATGGATGGGGATTTGTGGATTTTAATCAGCCGATGGTGCAAATAAGTCTGGAAGAGCAAAAGAAAGACTCAACATTCACTTTTTGTAGAGTGGATAGAATCCATCCTGATAATGATGGGCAGATGGTGATGGCTTATTTATTTTTAAAGGCGCAGGGATTGGATGGAGTCGAAGTATCGGATGTTTCGATTGATGCAAATAACAAGAATCTATTAAGTCATAGGAATTGTAAAGTCTCCGGACTGAAGAAAGAAGCAGGTAGTTTAAGTTTTGATTATTTGGCAAATTCACTTCCTTATCCTTTGGACTCTATTCCAAGACATGGTTGGGGAAACAAAAGGTCACAACGCGATGCTATGGATTTAGTTCCGTTTATGGAAGAATTTAATCAAGAGCGTTTGCAGGTGACTAACTTGGGAAAAGGTCATTATCGGCTGACAATAGACGGATTGTTTATTGATAATGTTTCATCTGAGCAGTTGGAAGATGGTATCAATCTGGCCGATTATCCCAATACACCCCAGTATCAGCAAGCTATGAAAATCATGTATCTGAACGAAGAACGTTTTGAAGTGGAAAAACGTTTCAGAGAATATTTGTGGACGGAATATTCGTTCTTGAAAAAGGAAGGTCTGTTGTTTGCTGATAATGAGGAGGCCGTAAATAAACTTAGGGAGTATTTACCTAAAGATGGTTTTCTGAGAATGAGTTATGAGTGGTATACCAAAGCGATGTATCCTGAGATACGCGAAGTGTGGAGTAAATATATGAAGACCATCGTCGATACAATCTATAAAATGAATAAGCCGACAACTCATAAAGTCAAGTTAACAAAGATAGATTGAGTCATTTATTATTTATTATGAGAGTATTGGACTGATGATCCATAGCTGTAATATTCATAGAAACTTATTTATGAAGAATAAAAAGCTGTTACTAGGCATAGGAATAATATGTTGTCTTTGGTGTCTGCCAAAGATTGTACATGGGAAAGAGAACAGGGGGCCTTTCTCTTTGGTGGAATTAAAATGTGAGAATATGGTTGATCCTTTGGGGATTGACAACGTTACTCCCTGTTTTAGCTGGAAGTTGAAAGGAGCGGTGGATAGACAAGCCTTTTACGAAATTCAGGTAGCGTCAGATAGTCTTCTGTTAATAGGGGGGAAGGCGGACTTATGGCAATCGGGAAAGTTGAAATCTGATGTTTCTGTGATGGTACCTTATCAAGGCTTGCCTTTGGCTTCGCGTTCTTTATGCTATTGGAGGGTACGTGCCTGGGACCGGAAAAGAAATGTTTCCCAATGGAGTACGGTGGCACGTTTTTCTATTGGTCTTTTGAATAAGGAACAGATACATGGCGCCTATATCGGTTCATCCCCGGAAGGAGGCAAAGTTTGTGCTCCTTTACTTCGCAAAAAAGTGCAAATAGATGAACTGGCAACAGCTTTTCTTTATGTGAATTCTCTGGGGTATCATGAAGTATATGTCAATGGAAAGAAAGTTACGGAGAATGTTCTTACCCCTGCTGTTTCGCAGCTGAATAAACGTTCGTTAATGGTCACTTATGACGTATCTTCTTATTTGAAAGAAGGAGAGAATGATCTGTTGATATGGCTTGGACAAGGTTGGTATAAGAAAACTACTTTTGGTGCTGCTTATGACGGTCCGTTGGTAAAAGCGGAACTGGATATGCTGAAAGATGGAAAATGGAAAGTATTAACTGCAACCGACACTTCTTGGAGCGGACGCGAAAGTGGTTATTCAGATACAGGTAATTGGTGTGCTTTGCAATTTGGTGGTGAAAGAGTGGATGGGCGAATAGTGCCGACAGAATTTTCAACCTATTCTCTGGATAAAATGAAATGGTACCCTGTGGTGGAAGTAAATGTACCGGAACACATCGTTTCACCTCAAATGTGTGAAGCTAACAAGATACATCACACGTTACAACCTGTTTCTATCAGGAAACTTAGTGAAGGTACTTGGTTGGTAGATATGGGAAGAATACAGACCGGATGGTTTGAAATGCAGATGCCGGTGTTACCTGTGGGGCATGAGGTTACGATGGAATATAGTGATAATCTGACTAAAGAAGGAGATTTTGACAAACAGGGTGAGAGTGATGTTTATATTTCCGGTGGACGGAGGGGAGAATATTTTAGGAATAAGTTCAATCATCATGCTTATCGTTATGTCCGTATCTCCAACCTTCCGGTAGGACCGAAAACTGAATGGATAAAATCTCTCCAGATTTATGGCGATTATCGGCAGACCGCGACTTTCGAATGTTCGGATGCAGACTTGAACGCCATTCATAATATGATTCAATATACCATGAAGTGTCTGACATTTAGCGGATATATGGTCGACTGTCCGCATCTGGAGCGAGCAGGCTATGGTGGCGATGGAAATTCGTCTACAATGAGTTTGCAAACAATGTATGATGTAGCGCCGACTTTCACAAACTGGATACAAACATGGGGAGATTCAATGCGCGAAGGGGGAAGTCTGGCTCATGTAGGTCCTAATCCCGGTGCAGGTGGCGGCGGTCCGTATTGGTGTGGATTTATTGTGCAGGCGCCATGGCGAACGTATGTGAATTACGATGATTCGAGATTGATAAAGAACTATTATCCAAAAATGAAAGAATGGTTCTCATATGTGGATAAATATACAGTGGATGGATTGCTGAAACGCTGGCCTGACACTCAATATCGTGATTGGTATCTTGGTGACTGGCTTGCACCGATGGGAGTGGATGCAGGAGCGCAATCTTCTGTTGATCTGGTGAATAATTGTTTTATCAGTGAATGTTTGGGGACAATGGAGAAAATAGCCCTGATACTTGGAGAAGAAAAGGAAGCACAAGAGTTTGCTGTGCGCAGGAAAAATCTTAATGAGTTGATTCATCAGACGTTTTATCATCCGAGTGAAGGCATCTATTCTACCGGTTCACAGTTAGACATGTGTTATCCGATGCTTGTAGGAGCTGTACCGGATTCTTTGTACGATGATGTGAAAAGAAAGATGATGACTGATACTGAAAAGCAGTACAAGGGCCATATTGCTGTAGGGCTGGTAGGTGTCCCTATTCTGACAGAGTGGGCTATTCGTAACAGGGAAGTTGACTTTTTATATCAAATGCTGAAGAAACGTGATTATCCGGGTTATTTGTATATGATAGATAATGGCGCTACAGCGACTTGGGAGTCTTGGAATGGTGAACGGAGCAGGGTGCATAACTGCTATAATGGAATTGGAGCCTGGTTTTATCAGGCAATAGGAGGACTAAGAATGGATGAGACAGCACCCGGTTATCGGCATGTATTTATCGATCCTCAAATACCGGAAGGTGTGACCTGGGCTAAGATAACCAAAGACACTCCGTATGGTGTGATTGCTGTTGACTGGGAATTGACAGATAATATTATGACTCTTCAAGTCGATATTCCTGCAGGAGTTACTGCTACACTCTGTATTCCCGATGAGGCTGTTGCTTGTAAGATGAATGGGAAGAATGTTCGTATAGAAAAGAAAACAATCCAATTAAACGCAGGTAATTTAAAATACTATATTTACATGAAATAATAGATACGTATGAGAAAACATTTATTGTCAGCGCTTTTAGCGGTGTGTCTGGTTGCTACGGCCTTTGCTCAACAAGGGAAAGTATATGAGACACGTACTGTGAAAAGTAAGATTTTGGGAATGGAACGTAGTTACTCCATTTATTTGCCGGCAGGCTATGAGGAAGGAGATGGTAGTTATCCTGTATTGTATTTGCTTCATGGGTTAGGTGACAATCATACGGGATGGGTACAATTTGGACAGGTTCAGCATATTGCTGATAAGGCGATTGCTGAGGGGAAATCAGCACCGATGATTATTGTTATGCCTGATGCTGACACGGTTCATAAAGGCTATTTTAACTTGCTGGACGGAACGTATAATTACGAAGATTTCTTTTTTAAGGAATTAATCCCACATATAGAGAAAACGTACAGGGTGCGTGCTGAAAGTCGTTACCGTGCTATCTCCGGCTTGTCGATGGGAGGTGGTGGAGCGTTGTTTTATGCGCTTCATTATCCAGAGATGTTCGTTGCTGCTGCTCCGTTGAGTGCTGTTGGAGGGGAATGGACATTCGATCAAATGAAGAATCAATCGGATTTATCGAAGGTATCGGAAGAAAAGAAAGCGGAAATTCTCGGACAAATGGATATACAAACTATCTTGGAGAAATCCCCGAAAGAAAAGTTAGACCGCATCAAATGGATTCGCTGGTATATCAGTTGTGGTGACGATGATTTTTTATCGATAACGAACTGTCTTCTACATAACACACTGTTGCAACATCAGGTTGGTCATGAATTTCGTGTGAAAGACGGTGGGCATTCGTGGACTTACTGGCGGATGGAGTTACCTGAAGTAATGGGATTTGTTTCCAGAATATTTACTCAATATTAAGCGTCGATAAAGCAGATTAAATAAGAATAGCCCCTGGTTATTTATTTGCCAGGGGCTATTCTTGTTTTGCTTTATAATAAATCTTATTTATATTGGCGGACACATTTTAGTTTAACTCCCCACCCATCAGGATATTGGTTGCTGGAACCGTAACGTCCTACTTTCATCATGACTTTGTTTTTTCCTTTTCTCAGTTTTACTTTTACCAGATCCGGCATCTGATAGGCTACATCATTCGGCCCTTTTATGGTATGAATCAACTTTCCATTCAGCCAGGTGGCAGATGCATCTTTAGAATTAATGGCAAGGAATGCTTCACCGGCTTTATCTGCATGAACAGTTGCTTTTACATAAGCGATACTCTCCGAAGGTTTCATTAATAGATCCAAATCAATCAGTCCTTTATCGTCTGGAGTGACGCTCTTCCATTGTACTTTTTCGGGTGCGGTTTCCGGCAGAAATTTCTGTGGAAGTATTTCTTCTTCCCGATTGTATGGGTAAACTTCTGTTGCTGCTTCCCAATCTCCAACAGATAGCTCCCTATAGTTGATAGCTTCCGGAAACTGAGTTAATCGAAGGCGGGTGGCTCCATAAGGAACGAGAGTAATCCATTTCACTTCGTCTTCTACCTCATAGGCGATAGGGATAGGAGGGGTGTATTTGCCATCATTGGTCAGTTCCCAATTTTTAATCTTCCGTACGGGAACTTGCAATTTCGGCACGCCACCTTTGTTGTCATAAGCATATCCTTCTCCTTCTGGTTGAATCACTTTTACTTTAGAAAGATAGTTGTTTTCAGTGACGTCCAATGCATAATTCCATTCACCTGCCGGATAAATGTTTAATGAAGGAAAGAAAGCATTTACAGTTTTCTTATCTATTTCCACCTTTTCGGGTATAGCATACGAATAGAGTAGAGGCCCGCGTTCCAGACTTAGTATATTTTGATAATGATTAAGTTTGACCTCCATAGGCAATGTTAATTCTACCTTGTCACCGTCTTTCCACATTCGACTGAGTGTGATGAACGTCCCGTCCTTTAATGTTTTTTCATACTTTTCTCCGTTAATCGTTAAAGAGGCATTTTTACACCATCCCGGAATGCGTATAGAGAAAGGAAATTCTTTTTCGGAAGTTTTAGAGAAGCGGAATATTATTTTATCTGCAAATGGGTAATTTGTTTCTTCACTGATGGTGGCTTGCAGACCGTGGTACTCTGATGGCCCATAGAGTGCTGCAGTGATACCTCCATCTTGGTCGGTCATCCACATACGTGCTGTAAAATTGGGCATGGCTCGATGAACGTTGCCCACACAGCAGGCGGGAGAAGAAATTGGAGAGTATTGTGTCATGTTGGCGGCGAAATAGAAACGTCCTTCTTTGCCATGGTTAGATTCATCAGTACAGATAAACTGGTTGTCGGTAGAGAAGTACTGAAGATTTTCGAAATGTTTGGAAATAGCTCCAGGTGCAGCATTAAACATTGCCTTTTCAATCATATCTGCATATTTCACCTTTCGGGTTGCCATCAAAAAATATCCCAAAGACCAAGTCAGGTCGGAAGTCACACAGGTTTCGTGTGATTGCATCGGATCTTTAGACATCATACATTCATTACAGGATGGCACTCCGCTAGGCCCCATCTGATCGCGTTCTATCATTTCGATCGAATGTTCGGCAGCATCCAGATATTCCTGATTGCCTGTATACATGTATAGCAGAACCGGAATTTTTACTGACTCGGTGTAAGTGACACCATGATTCACAAGTTTTTTATCCGACTTCATTAGAGTGAATCCCAAATCACTGGAAAAACGATGTTTATCAGCTAATTCATATGCTTTGATAGCTTTATCCAGTAATGTTTTGTCTTTTGTCCATTCGTAGAGTTTTAGTACAGCTTCAATATTCGTGTGATTACGTTCGCCTATTCCCAAAGTCTCAGTGGAAACAGCATCTGAGTAGAATTTATGGAAGGCCTTAAGGGCCTTTTCGTCATGTGTTTCCATGTAATAGGCTATAAATGCTTTGAAAAATACGGCATATGGCCAGAGAGAAGCTTGAGTTTCGTAAGTAGCCCCCAGCATTCCATTTTTATCAGGATGGTTGATAACCCATTCCAGATTGTCTTTAAAGTGACGGGTTAATGTGTTGTCGTTCAGCAATACTCCTAATTTGTAGGAACCATCCAAATAATAAGCAGTTTGTTCGTAAGGCCACCATGAATTATTATTGGGAATGGCACCTTGCCACATATTACTTGTGTATGGAAAGCCTTGCATAGTTATATTTCCGGTAAGGCCATTTTGCTGTCGTACCAAATACTCTTCTATCCACCCTTTGGGAGAGATGGATGAAGCCTTGACTTCATTCAGTTTACTGTGTTGCGCATGCATGTTGATACAGGTTGCTGCAAATAGCATGCAGGTGATAATTTTCTTCATTATATTCTACTGTTATGATGTGATTGTAATCTATTAGTATTTATGAACGTTTGAGTGTCAAAAAACCATTAAAAGGAAACATGTTTTATTTTTTTTGATTGACTGTGGCAGAGGGAAATAAAAAAAATATGGATATTTTCAATTTCTTTTTAGTGGTATTTGCCTGTTTACTCGTCCTTAATATAAACATTGTTTTTTATGGGTTTAATTTAGGTAAAAGGTTAGGATTGGTGTTTGATTGATTTTCAAGTTTATCCTCCGGCTAAAATTGGCTCCTCATTACTCTTACTATAGTCGGAGGGAGCTTGCAAAATATCGTAGGTTAAGATAGGTGGATTGTTTTTTTAAAGGTAAAGAGGTTTTGTTTTCAGTTAAAACAGGAAAAATAGTGACTAGAATACAAAATCATATGACGAAAATAGTTCGAATATTAGTTTTCGCATTTCTGATGCTCATACCTGTTTGCGGTGTAGCACAGGATAAAATTAAAATAGCTTGCATTGGTAATAGTATAACTGAAGGGGTTGACAATTATCCGACTCCTTTGGCTCGTATGCTTGGAGATCAATATGAAGTTGGCAATTTTGGAAAGTGGGGCCATACTTTATTGCGAAAAGGTGATCATCCTTATATGAGTACCGATGCATTTATCAATGCACAGAAATTTCAACCGAACGTTGTAATTATCAAGCTTGGTACCAATGATTCCAAACCGGAAAACTGGAAATATAAGGATGAATTTGAAACTGATTTAGAGTATATGATCACTACTTTCCAAAACTGTGGATCTAAACCGGAAATCATTATATGTCGTTGTATTCCGGCAAGTAATAATTTATATGGAATCCGCAATGAGGTAATAAAAGATGAAATTTATCCGATACAAAAGAAAGTTGCAAGAAAGTTCCATCTGAAATTGGTAGATCTGTATAGCCCATTAGAGCATAAAGTTGATTCAACTTGCTATGTATGGGATAATGTGCATCTGAATAAGAACGGTTCGCTTATATTGGCGGAACATATATATAAAGCTATTACAGGTAAAAAGCCTCCTAAATTGGGAGATCCATTTGCTAAATAGAAATAGAAGAAAAATCATACTATAAAACAACACATGAAGCGATATTTTTATTTTGTTTTTTTATTATATTGTGCAGCTAATCTATTGTTGACTAGTTGTGGACAACAGAAATATGTTGTAATGGATATGGTGCATCATAATCCGGGCGAAGCTATGACAGAATCAAGGTTTCTTGATCCTTCTTTCTTGAAAGCGAGTGAATATGGGGCAAAAGTTTTTTTCTTGTTTGAAGCTGCACAGTTTGGAATTGATTGGAAAAGTTTTGATCCTTCTTTATTTCCGGATACTACTGAAGCCGGGCGCTGGGTGGCAGAGAAAGCAGAAATAATCCATAAAAAATATGATGCGGCAAAAAAGGAAGGTCTTCAGGTATATTGCATGCTTGATATGTTAGTACTTCCTTCCTCATTGGTAGAAAAACATAGAGCAGAACTTACTAACGAACAAGGGAAACTTGATATCTCGAAACCTTACACTCAGCTTTGTATTCGTGAATTGATGGAGGAAATGTTTAAAACGTTTCCACAATTGGATGGCTTAGTGATTCGTACAGGAGAAACTTACCTGCACGATGCCCCTTATTATGTGGGTAATCACCCGGTGCAAAACGGTATGCATGACCATATTACGTTAGTTAATTTATTGCGAAAAGAGGTTTGTGAAAGACGCAATAAGAAGTTGTTTTATCGTACATGGGATATGGGACAATTGCACTCGATCCCAAAATATTATTTATCTGTTACAGATAGTATAGAGCCGCATCCAAATCTTTATTTCTCTATCAAACACACCATGACAGATTTTTGGAGATCAGCAATTGTAAATCCTGATATGAATTATAGTGCACTGGACAAATATTGGCTGGAAGAATCAGGACAATATGGTGTTCCTTTTAATCCTTGTATAGGTATTGGTAAACATCAACAAGTAGTAGAGGTGCAATGCCAACGTGAATATGAAGGAAAGGGAGCGCATCCAAATTATATAGCTAAAGGAGTAATTGATGGTTTTGAAGAATTTAAGAAACCTGGTATAAAGAATCCGTATTGTTTAAACCAAGTGAAAGATAATCCCTTATTTAAGGGCATTTGGACTTGGTCACGTGGTGGTGGTTGGGGAGGCCCTTATATCAAAAATGAATTTTGGGTTGAATTAAATGCTTATGTCATGTCGCATTGGGCTAGTAATCCTTTGAAAACAGAAAAAGAAATACTATATGATTTTGTAAAAGCAAAGGGGCTTCCTGAGTCAGAATGGGAGATGTTCCGTCGGCTTTGCCTATTATCAGAAGATGGAGTGATAAAAGGGCAATATAGTACTATGGGAGATACTTATGTTAATTGGACACGTGATGATACCATAACTGGAGATGTATATCAAAAGAGTTATTTTGATCGTATGATTGAAAGAAATCAGGTAAATGCTTATCTGAAAGAAAAGGAAGAAGCTGTCCGTATTTGGAAGGAAATAGAACAGATATCTCAAAAACTACATTTTCCCTCAGAAGAATTGAATCATTTCATTCGTACTTCCTGTTCGTATGGGCGCATTAAATATGAACTTTTTGCTGTTTCGTGGCAGATTATGCTATGTGGTTATGTGGCAGATACAACAAAAAAGCCTTTTAATCGGGTAGAAATGGATAAGTATATTACCATATTTGATAGTTTGTGGAAAGAATGGAATGACTTATCTAAAAAAAACGATGATTGTCCTTCATTGTATAAGATTTCTTCTAACTTTTTTGGTTTTCCGGTTGGTATACAAGAGACAGTTGATAAATACAGGAAATAGCTTTCTACCTTTCCTCTTATATGTTATAGAAAATAAAAAATAGATGAATATTACTTAGTGGTTAGTATTATTCTAGTCGTCTTAATATTAACTGTAACGAAAAGTATGAGAAAGAAACATAAAATAACAAAAGTAAGACTATGATCATTATTATTATATAAATTCTTAAAAACGGTATTTTCTATGAGAAACTTATTACAAAAATGTTTTAAATGGCAGTGGCTTGTCTGCATAGCTGTAGGCTGCTGCTTTTCGTCTTGTAAAGACGATGAAGAGTCAACTTCGGGCTATGATCCGAATAAGCCGATTGTGTTGACTGAATTTTATCCGAATGAAGGCAAACTTGCCACCCAAGTAATTTTGACCGGATCGAACTTTGGGAATAGTAAGGACGATGTAAAAGTCTTTTTTAATGACAAAGAGGCTTCGGTAGTATCTGTGAAAGATGATAGAATGCTTGTCTTAGCTCCTAAACGGGCATCTACAGTGGATGATCCTTTATGTGTAGTAAAAGTGCAAGTTAAGGATCAGGAAGGGCAATATCAACAGAAATTTGATTATCATATTCAGACTACTGTTACCACACTTACAGGAGGTACTACAAATTCTTCAAAGAATCCTACGGGAATCACTAGTTTGGCGGAAGCTCAATTTAGGGCAAGTATAGACAAAACCATTTGTGTGGATAATGATAAGAACGTATTCTTCATTGTGGATAACGATAATAAGTTCGCTATATTCATGTTAAATGAAGAAGCCGATATGGTGAAATGTGTGAAAGAAGATTTTGCGGGTGGATTTACACAACCGGTTATGGCTTATCATAATAAAAATAATAAGGTCTATCAGTTTTATGCCGGCTTGAATAGTTATGAAATGTTTTATCATAACCCTGAGGAAGACTATGGGCTTGTTCAGCTTGGAAATATGAAATTTGATAATGAAAATTTTAATCCAATAGAAGGATTTGGTTCCTTATTCGCTAAATCTTGTTTTACAATGGGACCTGATGGCAAGTTATACTCAAGATTACTGCAGGGAAATCTTATACGAGTGGATGTAGATGCGGGTAAAGCAGAAAATCTGGCGAACGGTGATTATGTCGGCACCAAAGAGGGGACTAGCCGTGGTCTGGTTTTTGATCCTAATGATCCTGATGTTTTTTATTTCTCTAGCGATAGACATTGTATTTATAAATATGATTTGCGTACAAAAGAGTGGGAATGCTGGGCTGGTCAGGAAGGTAAAAGTGGATATCTGGATGGACCTATCGACCAAGCTTTGTTTAACAGTCCTGGACAGATGTGTGTAGATAGTGAAGGTAATCTGATTTTTACAGATACAGAGAATCATTGTATCCGTAAAATAACAATGAGTACGGGATACGTATCTACACTGGCAGGAACACCACAAAAATCAGGTTACACAAATGGTACGGCAGATAATGCACAATTTAAAAAACCAATGGGAATCTGTATTGATTCTGATGATGTGATGTATATCGGAGACTCAGAAAATCGTGCCATCCGTCGATTGGCTGTAGAATAGAACTTATTAACTTTATATTTAATATAACATGAATCGAATATTTATCATATTTGCTTTGCTCCTCTCATTTACAGTGCAATTACATGCGCAAAAGGAACAAAGCTTTACATTAACCGGTACAGTTTTCGACGAATTCAACGAACCGGTTCCAGGAGCGAATGTATATATAAAAGATAAGTCGGGTGTGGGAGTCGTTACTAGTGTTGACGGTAAATTCCGACTGAAGGTTGGTATATATGATGTATTAGTTGTATCTTTCTTAGGGTATGAGAATTATGAACAACGTTTGACTAAGAAAGAAGATAATATTAGAATCGTATTGAAACCGTCTACAGAGAAAATAGACGAAGTGGTTGTCGTAGGTATGGGTACTCAGCGTAAAGTGAGTGTTGCTGGTGCTATTACTACAATGAACCCAGCTGAATTAGAAGTTCCGGCTACTAATATTGTTAACACTTTGGCGGGACGTGTTGCTGGTGTTATCGGTGTTCAGTCAAGTGGTGAGCCCGGTAAAAATATATCCGAGTTTTGGGTGCGTGGTATTGGTACATTTGGAGCTAATAGCGGTGCGCTGGTATTAATTGATGGCTTGGAGGGAGACTTGAGTCAGGTAGATGCAGCTGACGTTGAAAGTTTTTCGGTGTTGAAAGATGCTGCGGCTACGGCTGTATATGGTAGTCGTGGTGCAAATGGTGTAGTCTTGGTAACTACAAAACGTGGTTTGGAGTCTAAATTGAGAATTAGTGGCCGTGCTAATATTACTGTTTCTCATTTGAAGCGTTTACCAAACTATATCAACTCTACTCAATATGCTGAAATGGCAAATGAGGCAGCTGTATCTACTGGATTGGCACCTATTTATAATGCCACAGAGATGGATATTATAAAATATGGACTCGACACAGATATTTATCCTGATGTTGACTGGCAAGATGTTTTATTGAATCCTAACTCTTTGCAGCAGACTTATTACGTGAGTGCCCAAGGAGGTAGTAGTGTAGCCCGTTATTTTGCCAGTTTAGGTATGTCGAATGAATCTGCTGCTTATAATGCGTCAAAAGATAGTAAGTATAATAAAGGAGTAGGTTATAATACTTATAATTATCGTTTGAACTTGGATGTTGATTTGACTAAAACAACAAAAGTTTATATTGGGGTGACAGGATATATGTCTGTAAATAATCGTCCGAGTATGGGTGAATCTACAGGAAGCAGTTTGACAGATTGGCTATGGAGTTCTCAAGCAAAAACTACTCCAATAAGTTATCCTTTGCGCTATTCAAATGGATATTATCCGGCTGTTGGAGCTAAGGATGAAATATCTCCGTACGTATTGTTGAATTATACAGGTAATGCTAAGGATCAGAATACAAGGAATTTAGTTACGCTGGGGATCACACAGGATTTATCGATGATTACTAAGGGGTTGACAGCGAAAGTGCAAGGGTCATGGGATACAAAAAGCTTATTTGCAGAATCGCGTTATAAGATGCCGGCGTTGCATGAAGCGGTCAAAGGACGTAATTATAATGGAACATTAACTTATAAAACAATAGCTGATGAAAAGACCGTACAATATGCTAGTGGTTCATGGGTCTGGAGAAAATTGTATTTAGATGCTAATATCAATTATGATCGTAGCTTTGGTGATCATCGTGTGGGCGGTTTATTATTCTACTATCTTGAAGATACATCGGAAACTGGTGCCAGCAGTAGCATGAATGCAATACCAAAACGTTATCAAAGCCTTTCCGGACGTTTCACTTATGGCTTGAAAGATACTTATTTTGTTGATTTGAATTTTGGTTTGAATGGTTCTGAAAACTTTAAGCCGGGTGAGCAATACGGCTTTTTCCCTGCTGGCGCATTGGCGTGGGTACCAACTTCCTATCAGTTTATGCAGGAAAATGTAAGTTGGTTGAATTTTCTCAAACTACGTGCTTCTTATGGCGTTGTTGGTAATGACCGTATTAGCTCTAGACGCTTTCCATATTTAACTCTTATAAAAGAAGACACTTCTACTTCCAACCCATGGGGAGGGACAGGTAGTTTGACAGAAGATCAAGTAGGAGCCGATAACTTGATGTGGGAGAAGGCTAAGAAGTTTGATTTGGGAATGGACCTTCATTTATTCAATGATAAATTTACAGTGACTGTAGATTATTTTAAAGATACGCGCGATGGTATTTTTCAAGAACGCAAGCAGATTCCCGATTATGTAGGTTTAATCCAGATGCCTTATGGTAACATTGGTCGAATGAAGAGTTGGGGAGGTGATGGAAATTTTGAGTTCTTTCAACCGATAGGTAAAGATTTCCATGTAATATTGCGTGGTAACTTTACGTTGAGTAAAAATAAGATACTTAATTGGGAAGATACTAAGAAACCTTATTCTTATTTGGAAAATAATGGTTTTGCTAATAATGTGCAACGCGGATTTGTTGCTTTGGGATTGTTCAAAGATCAGCAAGATGTTGATATGAGTCCTTCTCAATTTGGTACAGTACGCCCTGGAGATATCAAGTATAAGGATGTGAACGGTGATGGCAAAATCACAGATGATGATAAAGTGCCTTTGTTCGCTTATTCAGGAATACCACAATTGATGTATGGTATTGGTGCTGAACTTCGCTATAAGAATTGGACATTGAATGTATTACTCAAGGGAACGGGGCGTAATAAGTTTTTGTATGGTGGCTCGGACGGCAGTAAATTCGATGGATATATACCATTTAATCAGGGAGATAAAGGTAACGTAATAGCTATTGCTTATGATCCGGCAAATCGTTGGATTTCGGCTGAATATTCCGGTGATCAGTCTACTGAGAATCCTAATGCTCGTTTCCCACGTTTATTTTATGGTAAGAGCGAAAATAACACAAAACCTTCTACCTTTTGGATGGGAGATTCTCGCTACTTGCGATTACAGGAGTTGAGTTTGAATTATGCTTTGAAATCACCGGGGTTACAACGTGTTCTTGGAGTTCAATCCATAAATATCCAGTTAATGTGTGAGAACTTAGCTGTATGGGATTCTGTGAAATTGTATGATCCAGAACAAGCTAATTCCTGTGGACAGGCTTATCCTTTGCCTGCTCGTTACTCCTTACAGCTTTACTTGAATTTCTAATGCGATGTATAAACTTAATAGAGGACAATTCATGAGAAAATATATTATATTACCGTTTTTTTTGTTACTCTCCAGTTTTTTTGGTTCTTGTAACTATTTGAATGTAGATGATTATTTCGAGGATACTTTCCAAGAAGATTCTATCTATGCTAATAAGCTCAATATTGAGCGTTATTTTAATGGAGCTGCCGCTTTACTTCCTGAAGTTAGTAAGTTGTGTGAATCTGGAAATACACCGGGTATTACAGGATCTGATGAAGGGGTAAGTTGCGGAGAGTGGTCTACTATGTTTGGAGCGGTACAATATTCCGGAACAAAATTTCTCAATAATGAGATTACCGCCAATTCTCTCGGAGGCTGGGGATGGGATTTTAATATTTGGCCCAAATGTTATAAGGTAATTCGTAAGGTGAGTACTATTTTACCACATATCGAAAGTGTTTCTAATATGAATAGTTTCGAAAAAATGGAATTTCGTTCTCGGTGCCGTTTTTTACGTGCTTATGCTTATTACCTGATTTTACAGCAGAACGGTCCGATGATTTTGCTAGGTGATGAGATTTTGAATAACAATGCAGAATCTGACTATTATGCCAGAACACGTAATACATATGACGAGTGCGTGGATTATATTTGTAAAGAATTTGAGGAAGCTTCTGTGAATCTGCCGACAAGCTTTACTGTTATGGAGCCATATATACCAACTCAAGGTGCTGCTTTAGCTTTAGTCGCCCGTATCAGATTGCAAGCTGCAAGCTCTTTGTATAATGGTGGGGATGCTGCTCGTAGATTCTTTGGCGATTTTACTCGTTGTACGGATGGAGTATATTACATCTCTCAAACGTATGATGAGCGCAAATGGGCGGTTGCTGCCGCTGCTGCAAAGAGAGTGATTGATTTAGGAAGATATCAGTTGCACACAGTTGCAGATGAAAATGGAACGGTCACGCTTCCTGCAAATGTTTCGACGAAAGAGTTTCCGGAAGGTGTAGGACTAGGGGGGTATAAATTGGATCCGTATCGTTCTTATTCTGAAATGTTCAATGGAGAAACTGCAATTAGTAATAATCCGGAATTTATTTGGATTAGTAATTCAAGTGGTGTAGGTGGTTCGATAAGTCATATATTTCCCTTAGAATTTGGTGGTACTTCAGCTATTAGCGTTCCTCAACATATTGTAGATCAATATTATATGGCGGACGGGCGTGATATAAAAAATTCTAGTACAGAATATGCGTATGTGAATCGTCCCTATGATAAAACATGCGTGACAACAGGGGATAAAATACTGTCTGAAAACTATAAAATAAGTGATGGAACTTATTTATCTTTTGCAAATCGTGAACCACGTTTTTATGTAAATATTGGTTATTCGAATGCCTGGTGGTCAATGAGTTCCACTAGTGATAATAGTAAAAAGAATGTAAATATACAATATTGGAACGGTGGAAATGCAGGGAAAACTCATGCGGCTAGTAATGGTATTCTCTATAATCTAACAGGTTATACGTGTAGGAAATATGTACATCCAATGGATGCATTGACCGGTAGTGGTGCACGTACTACGAATAAAGCATTTCCGATTATTCGCTATGCAGAAATATTGCTTGCTTATGCAGAGGCTTTAAATAATTTGACTCAAGCATATGAGATTGATGGACAGACCTATAGTCGTGATTTGGAGGCTATTAAATATTATTTTAATCAAATCCGTTATCGTGCTGGTTTGCCTGGGATAACTGATACTGATTTGGCTACGACAGAAACGTTTAATGAAATTATTCAAAGGGAACGTATGATCGAGCTATTTTGGGAAGGACAGCGTTATTATGATATCAGACGCTGGGGTATTGTCGATAAATTGGAAAGAGAACCTTTAATGGGATTAAATGTGGAACAGACAGAATGGGAAGGTTTCTACCAACCTACTATAATTCAGCATGCATCTGTGCTTCAACGCGATTTCAAATCTAAAATGGTATTAGTACCGTTACATTTAGATGAGATAAGAAAGGTTTCTGTTCTTGATCAGAATCCGGGTTGGGATAAGTAAAATTTTAAAAGGAATAAATTATGAAACATATAAATACAGTAAATAGATTAATACTTGGAGCAGTATGTATGGTATCTATTGGTGTTTTTACTGCTTGTGAGCAGGAGTTTTATCAAGACGAGCAATACCGTAAAGAGATTTATATAGTTAGCGGTGAAGATAATATTTTTCAGCAAGAATTTCCCTTTGGCGCGGGTGTAGTAGGATATGTATCTGTTTATGCCGGTGGCACAACTCCGGTTGAGAAAGAGATTACAGCTCAATTGGAGATAGATGAAGCTACATTGCAAGCATACAATAAAAAACGGTATGGAGAGTCCTATAATCAATATGCACAAATATTGCCGGAATCATGCTATACCATAGATAATTGGGAGGTTAAATTGTATCCAAATGAGGAAGCACCATATACATTGTTTCCAATTCAAGTAGACGTGAATCGTTTAGAACCAGAAGATACTTATTTTTTGCCATTAAGAATTGCTTCTGTTTCAGATTATATGATCTCTACTTCTAGAAGAAATGTGCTGTTGCAGATCTTTGTTAAGAATGACTATGCAACAACTAAAAAGGCTACTTATTATGCAATGAACGGAACTAGCTTGAAAGTTGCTAAAGATACTTGGGAACCCATAGAAACAGACAACGGAAAACCTAAATATAATACGATTAATGCTACTAAACCTGTTGCACCTGTTTCAGAATATGGTATTCGTATTTTGCCTGGAAGTACAATAACAACGGATAGAAAAGAATTACGCAAACAAGGTGTTGTTGTAACTGTTCATCCGGAAGAAGAATTAGATGTGGATGTTATTGGTAGCGATGGTTTACCGACGGGAGAAAAGATAAAATGTCAGAAAGTAACATTAGACCAATGGTATGACGTTGACGGAGGTATCACTGTTTTAAATATCGATAATACCCCTTCATATTATAATCCGATAAAAAAAGAATTTACATTGAATTATCGTTATAATTATAAGTCGAACGATTGGTATGAAATAAAAGAGGTGATGACACCACTGGATATTACTAATAAATAATGGCAGATAATAATTGAAAAATCTTATGAGAAGAGAAACATTATATAGTGCTTTATGTACAGCTTTCGTTGCAGTAACATTGATTGCATGTAACGACTATGATGCAGCACAAACTGCATATGAAGACACAACAGATACCGGTGTAGAAGTTACTCCTCCGAGTCTTGATTCATCATGGGAATTACAGATGATTTCTAATGTAGGTCAGCATAATGAAAAGGTATTTGTCTATAAAGACAAAAAGTATGATAAGTTATTTACGCGTACATTGGGATGGAACGGTGGTGTCGGTGCACAATCTACATTATTGCCTGATGGAAATGTTTTTTGGGGATTTAATGATAGTTATTACGGAGTCGTAGATGCTGAAACAAGAGCAAGAGGTAACTGTAATATTCCCCATAATAGTATAATGGTTCAAACGACCGTTGCTCAAGGAGTCTTAGGAGAAACAGATCGTGATTTGAAGTGGCAGGCTGATTATGTGCAGACTAATGATTCTGAAGGAGAAGGCTACTATCAAGCATATGCCCATATAATACCCCAAAAAGCAGTTGCAGAAGAAATTGAGGACAAATATTTCTATCAAGCAAATGGTGCTTCGGTGTTTAATGATAATGGAGTACAAAAACTTCAGATGTTATGGGGCGCAATAGATAATCGTGAAGGTAAAATGGAGAGAATCGGTACTTGTTTAGTTACCTATAGTTTGGAGGGGCAACTAAGCAACAGTACGTATCTTGAACAAATAAATAAAAATGAGGAATTTAATACGGATGCTGTAGGTTATGGCTCTACTGTGTGGGAAGATGAGGATGGACATACTTATTTATATGCGACAGAAAGTAACCGACCGATAGTTGCTCGTACTACGACTCATGATTTGTCATCTGAATGGGAATATTATATACGTGATTTGAGTGGTAACTTTGTGTGGCAAAAAGCATATCCAACTAAGGAAGAAAGAGCACGTTCCACTATCATGGAAAATAATTATGTATGCAATCTTCCTCAGGTGTTTAAAAAAGGAGATTGGTATTATATGGTAGGTCAGGCTGTTTCTTCTGGCCATGCTGTTTATATTTATCGTGGTGAAACCCCTTATGGACCTTTTACTGGTCAGAAAACGTTGTTCAGTGTACCATATACGGTAGATAAAATAGGTAATCAGTATTATAAGACACTGCTTAGTGTATATCTACATTCCGGACTTGCACGTCAAAATGAATTGGTCTTTTCGACTAGTACAGATGCTGATACTTCTGGGGATAATTTTAATATTCCAGGTAGTGCTGACTTTTGCCGTCCTTATTTCTATCGTGTTTTCAATTGGGAAAGTATATATGATGAAGATGAGTGATAGCTACTGACGGATTCATCTTGGACAATTGATTTAGAAAGTCATTTCTTTATAAAAGGAAGAAATGACTTTCTTTTTTAATATGTTCTGAGCTTTCCTGCATACAAGTAAATTAATTAATAAAAAACATGTAATTGTTTTAGTGGTATATTATTTTTTAATCGTCATTAGATAAATAACAATAAAGTGGTACACATATTAAAAAGAACTAATAATAATGAATATTACCGTTTTTAGAGTTTATCAACTAAATTTATTAACCGCTATTTCTATGTATATGAAAAGCTTATTTTATTTATTCCTATCTATTGTAGGTGCGTGGCTTTTTTCGTCTTGCTCAGATGATTTTCTGGGTGAGACAGAAACCACGGACTTAGATCAGGCAACCGTATTCGCTGATAGTACTTATACGGCAGATTTTTTAAACCAGATTTATGTGGATATTGGTTTTGATATCCAACATAATCGGTATAAAGATCAGTATAATGATCATGGAGGATTGCAGACTAGTTGTGATGAAGCTGCGTATAAAGCTAGTACCGGGCTTACGACAGATGTAATGTTTGCTACTGGAACAGTCAATCCTGTTACTATTTCTGAGGACGATGTTTGGAGAATTGCATATCGAAATATTCGTCGAGTAAATGTGTTTTTTAAATATGCAGATGGATCCCGAATGGCTGAAGCGGCAAAGGAGGAGTATAAAGCAGAAGCACGCTTTTTGCGTGCTTGGTATTATGCAATGCTATTAAGACATTATGGTGGTGTGGCTTTAATTGGTGATGATGTTTATGAAACTGTAGAAGAAGCAATCAAGGAGCGTAACTCTTATGCGGATTGCGTTGAGTATATTGTGGATGAAGCTAATAAAGCTGCAGAAACATTGCCAGTTGAAAGAAGTGGAAACAAATTTGGACGTGTAACCCGAGGAGCTTGTAAAGCCTTAATTTCACGTGTACGTTTGTACGCTGCTAGCAAATTATTCAACGGTAGTGATTTTGCGCCTGCTGATTTTCCGAAAGAATTGTTAGGGTATCCTACTTATGATAAGGAGCGTTGGAAAATAGCTGTAGATGCTGCCCTTGATGTGATAAAGATGAAGCAGTATGATTTGTACATTCGTAATGAAGATGAGAATAATGAGGCTTATCCGGGATGGGGATATTATGCACAGTTGTTACCTGCTGATTATTATGGAAAAGTAGGAATGGAAGTATATTGTGGTACAATTTTTGAAAAGAAAGCGGGAGCTAGCGTTTCAACTAATGTATGGTTTGCTCCTCCTAGTACAGGAGGAAATGGTATTGGAGGATATGTTTATCATGATTTGGCTGAACTTTTCCCAATGGCAGATGGTACACCGACTAAGAATAGTCCAGATTATGACCCTACAAAGCCTGCTAACAAACGTGACCCTCGTTTCATGTTCACTGTTACTTATGATGGATGCATAATGAAGAGTAATATGCAGGATACTGAAATTAATATATCTGTGGGAACACAACAGGACGCTATCTATCGAGGAACTCCGACAGGGTATTATACACATAAATTCTTGAAATTTGGTTCAATGGCAAATCAAATGCTTTATGGAGGTTCGCAAGCACGACCATTGATGCGTTATACTGAAATTCTGCTGAATTATGCAGAAGCTGCTAATGAATATTATGGACCTGATCATAAAGATGTACTAGGAGATCAAGAAATTAGCCCATATATTGTATTGAGAAAGATACGTGAGTGTGCTGGTATAGAGCCTGGCGAGGATGGAACATATGGAATTGAAAATAATATGAGTCAGGCTGATATGACAGAAGCTATCCGTTTGGAACGTCGGTTAGATTTAGCATTTGAAGGACATCGTTTCTTCGATGTACGTCGTTGGATGATTGCTGAAGATACAGATAATAGGATGATGCATGGTTTTGAAATCACAAGAAATGGTGAGCAGAAGACAGGAAGAATCATTGATACTCGTCAACATACCTTCCGTAAAGCGATGTATTTTTATCCAATACCTTATAAGGAGACTGTGAAATCACCGGATTTGTTGCAGAATCCTTATTATGAATAGGAATGATTGTTATATTAAAAAAAAGAAATATGAGATTTAAAATACAAACTACGGTTTTACTTTTCGTCTTATTAGGTATTGTGAGTGCTTGCAATACTTTTAAAGATGAAATAACTCCTGATTCTTATACGGAAGTACCAAAGCAGTTAGATGGGAAGTGGCAATTAAAAACTGTTGTACGCAATGGAACGGATATATCTGAAGTGATGGACTTTAGTCAGTTTCGTCTGATTATGAATAAAGATAATACATATAATATTGAAAACTATCTCCCTTTTTTAGTAAAGAAAAATGGTACATGGAGAATCGATAATTTGACATATCCTTTTTTCTTGACTTTTCAGGAGGAAGGTGCTGAAAGAGAAGCTATAACTGAAATCACTTACCCGATTGTACAAGGGAAACGCCATATAACCCTTACAATCAGTCCGGGATGCTCGAGCAACTCTTATGTTTATTCTTTTGAAAAGATAGAAGAATGATTTAAAAAGAAAAGCTTATGAAATATTATTTTAAAAAACATAGAATAAAAATCTCTTTTTTGTTGGTACTTTCCTTAATAGTCTTTGGATGTTCCTTTTTGATTAAGGAGGTAAATGTTAAACAAGAGAACGAGGCCGGAGAGATGGTTGCCTATATTAAGGCTGGTGAAATTGCAACTTTTACGTTTAGTGGAGAAATAAACATCGATGGTGATGCAAGCAATGAAACGTTTATTGTTGGATTCTTGGCTCCAAGAAGTTGGAATGTACGTCAGAATGCAACTGTGACATACAGAGAAGATAGGTATGAAACGGAAGTGGATCACAAAATGACAGTAATTCCGGATACTGAACAGCCTGCAAATTATAAAGGTATGAGTTGGTCAGCGGCATTGAAAAAAAAATATGGTGTGCGAGGCAATGTCTTGAACGATATGGAATGGATTGCATTTAAATCGGATAACTATCCTAGTGTAAATGGAACAATACATTATACAGTAACAATCAAGTGTAATTCAGGAAAAAGTAACTTAAAATTCCGACCAAGTTTTTTTATCAATCACTCTAGTGATGGGATTGGAGGAGACGAGTCTCATTATTCTGTTAAGGATGCTGATGATTGCTTTGAAGTAGTAGAAGGATCAGGTACTGTGATTGATTTTTGTTCTACGCACTATTATCAAATTGAACCTTTGTCTGCTTTACAAGATGATTATGTAACATTCACTTTTCAAGGGGATATTAATACCAATGAATTGATAAAAGCCGAGAATGTGTATATAGAAGCTACTGCTTATACGATAGAAGGAAAGATATATACAGTCAATGAAAAGAGTGCGAAAACGCTGATGAAAAGAGAAACGAAATTGCCAAGATATAATGTAACTCTTTGGCCTGCTGGCTTTTTTAACATTCCGGACGGTGAAACTATTTCTCGTATAGAGTATATTTTCACAAATGAAGATGGAACAGTATCTATTTCCCAATCAGATGACAGTAGAGATAATGAAGGAGAAGAGGTAGAAGAAGGAATAAAAGAGCCTTTCGTATTCGAGTTTCAATGTGAATAGAGTTTAACCTTAAAAAAAGATTATATGCGTAATATTTTGAATAAAAGAAATAGTCGGTACTGTTTCACATGGTTTGTAATGTGGCTACTACTTGGCTTGGGACATTTGAATGCGGTGGCTCAAGAAGCAGGAGGAACGGCTAATATTACAGGTAAGGTAATCGATCAATATGGCAATCCTGTCTCGGGTGTTGTAATCACGATGAAGAATACTGATTTTAAGACTGTAACAGGTGATGATGGTACTTTTGAATTTCAGTATAAGAAGGGCGATATGCTTCGTTTTTCTCATCCAGGTTTTTTACATAAAGAGATTAAGGTGAACAAGCTAAGAAATTTGGAACGTATTTTTAAAGTAACGTTGGCAGAAGAGTTCGTGAAATTTCCAGATGTAATAAATGGACCTTATGATACGAAAGATAAAGCAAGCTATTTAGGTTCAGCTGCTACGGTTTATACAGATCAGGTTAGTTCATTGATGGGAACTACTATTCTTCCTTCATTACAAGGGCGTTTGCCAGGATTAGATATTGTACGTACTCGTGGTGCACGTAAGAGTCCAATTGAATCCAGTTCTTCTGGAACCATCTTTAACTTTAATAGCCCTACATTGGGTAAAGAGGCATATAGTGATAATACGGAATTTAATGTTCTGGCACGCCACAATGCACCGGTGGTGGTAGTGGATGGTGTGCAAAGAGAATTGTATTCTATCGATCCTGATGCCATTGAATCGGTATCAATTCAGAAGGATGCTTTGTCATCTATGTTTTTGGGGATGCGCAGTTCCCGTGGTGCATTAGTAATTACTACTAAAGATCCTATCAAACAGGGATTTCAGTTATCGTTTACTGGACGGTTTGGTGTGCAGAGTTCTGTGAAAAAACTAAATCCGCTATCTACTTCTCAATATGCTTATTTATTGAATGAGGCGTTGCTGAATGATGGTAAAAATCCCTTTTATTCTTATGATGACTTTATTAAGTTTCGTGACCATTCCAGTCCGTATACACATCCAAGTGTGAACTGGTGTGATGAACTGATGAACAAAAATTCGACTACTCAGTCTTATAATTTGAATGCTACAGGCGGTAACAAGTACGCACAATATTTTATTAGTGTGGGCTATGTAGGTGAAAATGGATTATTTAAAAATCCAGGTGGAGATGCTCACGATACAAATATGACATTTGATCGTTATATGATTTCTTCTAAAGTGAACATCAATATAACTGATGATTTGACAGCCAAAGTTACTTTGATGGGACGTATAGAAGAAGGTACCCAACCAGGAGGGACTGGAAATGGGTATGATGATATTCTCAGTTCAATTTATTCTACTCCAAGTAATGCATATCCTGTGACAAATCCGGATGGATCATGGGGAGGTAGTCAGTCGTTCAATAATAATTTGTTATCGCAGACTATTAACTCTGGTTATATAACAGATGGGGCTCGGGATGTATTGGGAGCTATTAATTTGCGCTATGATTTTGGCAAGTTAGTTAAAGGCTTGTCTGTTCGTATGGTAGGTAGTGTAACTTCTCAGAATCGTTCGACTACGAAACGAACAAAAACTTCCGAAGTTTTTGATTATACTATTGATAAGGATGGCAATGACGTTTATACTCGGTATGGAGAAAAGAAAACGCAATCAAATTCATTTAGTTCTGTGTCTACCTATCGGCAGATGTATGGTCAACTTGCTGTTGATTATGAACGTCAATTTGGTAAGCACAAATTTAAGGCCAGTGTTCTAGGAGATACGCGAAATACTCTTACTAACTGGGATCTTCCTGAATATCCATCAAATATTATAGGTGATGTCTCTTATGATTATGCGGGGCGATATTTTGCACAGGTAGCATTAAGTGAAAGTTATTACAATCGTTATGCTCCAGGCAGAAGGTGGGGAACCTTTTATGCTTTCGGTTTAGGATGGGATATCAGCAAAGAGAATTTTATGGAAAACTGTGAGTGGCTGAATCAACTAAAGATACGCGGTGTGTATGGTAAGACAGGCAATGGTATGAACAATGCTGGATATTATACGTATTATCAGACTTATTCCTCAGGAGGTGATGATTATCGGTTGGGGACTAATTTAGGACAAAGTTCAGGAAGTTTTACAGAAAAAGATAAACTGGCGAATTTATATCAAACGTGGGAAAAAGGTAATAAACTGAATATTGGTGTAGATATAGCTTTGTTTAACAATAAATTACAGGTAACTGCTGATTATTTTAATGATAAATATTATGACTTGTTGCAGGCTCGTGGAAAAAGTATCGAACTAATTGGCCAGAATTATCCGGATGAAAATATTGCTAAAGAACGTTGGTATGGAGGTGAATTCTCAATTACCTATCAAGATCACGTTGGCGATTTTAATTATTATGCATCTGCTAACTGGAGTTGTGAGCAAAGTAAAGTGTTATATAAAGACGAACAAAAAGTGCCTTATGAATATCTGCGTACTACAGGTAAACCCAAAGGGGCAATCTTCGGTTTGGTAGCAGAAGGCTTCTTCACTTCCCAAGAAGAGATTACTAAGAGTCCGGTAATTGAGGGATTTAATAATATTCAGCCTGGTGATATCAAGTACAAAGATCAAAATAATGATGGCGTAATCAATGAGTTTGATAAGGTAATGATTGGTGGCGATAAACCACTCTCTTATTTTGGCATTGATTTAGGTTTCGAATGGCGTGGGTTAGAATTCTCAATGTTTTGGCAAGGAGTGTACAATAAAGATGTTTTAATGAGTGATTGGAATTTATTGGAAGGTTTTCAAACTCAAGGACAAGTTTATGGACAGGCATATGAAAATATGCTAGATCGATGGACTCCAGAAACTGCTGCTACAGCAACTTTCCCGAGGTTGAGTGCTGGTGGCAATAAGTATAATCAAGGTAATGGCTGGGGATCTTCTTTTTGGTTGCGTTCCGGTAATTATATTCGGTTGAAAAATGTTAGTTTAGGATATAACTTACCTGATTCATTCTGTCGTAATTATTTGGGTGGAGCACGTGTGAAGGTTTTTGTAAGTGGACAAAACTTATTCACAAAAGCTGCTAATGAACTCGTTGACCCCGAAGTTAGCTTCGGTAACTATCCGCTACAACGTTGCATCAGCACAGGTATTAATGTTAAATTCTAATATACTATGATATCTATGATACGAAATAAATATTTGACGCTAATCGGAGCTGGATTGTTGTTTACAGCTGTATCCTGTACCGATGGGTATGAACCAGAACCAGTTGAACTGGTATCAATTGATTTTGTATTTTCAAAAACCGATTCTCTTGGTACGAATGCGGTAAAGTTTATGAATAATATTTATGCTACGTTGCAAAACGGGCACAATCGTGTAGGAAGTGATTATTTAGATGCTGCGTCTGATGATGCTATATCTATAAATGTTTCTGACCCGGATGTTTATAAGTTGGTAATGGGACGGTATACTGCGAGTACACGTGTTGAATCGGACATGCGATGGAAAGAGTATTATTCAGGAATCCGTAAGGCAAACATTCTGATTAATCATATTGATGTTGTCCCTTTTATGCTGACTTATAAGAACGCAAAGGGAGAAACAAAACCATTGAATGTTACAATGAAAGCAGAAGCGCGTTTCTTGAGAGCTTATTTCTATTTCGAATTAGTGAAACGCTATGGTGGTGTTCCTTTGATGGGGGATGATGTACATATATTGGGTGATGACATGGAGATACCAAGAAATACTTTTGAGCAATGTGTACAGTATATTTGTGATGAATTAGATGATATTAAAGATGATTTGCGTACCAATCCAATGCCTGATTTTGAACAATATGCACATACTCCTACTCGTGAGGCTTGCCTAGCTTTAAAGTCTCGAGTGCTATTATATGCAGCGAGTCCTTTATTTAATGAACGTCCTATTGAGATTGGTAATGAATTGATAGGCTATGCTTCTTATGATAGAGAGCGTTGGAATGATGCGGCTAAAGCTGCCAAGACATTTATTGACGAGTACGGTCCGAATGGTAATGGGGCATATGGTTTAACACAGTCTACATCTGATGGCGATAATCGAGATTTTCGTGACGTCTTTTTAGGTTTTTATAATAAGACTAATAATCCTGAAGTCATCTTTTATCGTCCGGGGGGTGAAGATAAGTCTATAGAAAGCAATAATGGTCCTTTAGGATTTTCTGGTGACAATTTAGGTAAAGGACGTACGCTTCCAACTCAAAATTTGGTAGACGCTTTCCCTATGAAGGACGGCATGTTTGCTGGACAAGGTAGTAAATATACTCTTAATCAGAGTAATCCATATGAAAACCGTGATCCGCGTTTGGATTATACAATACTGCATCATGGGTCATCTTGGTTGAATAATACGCTTGATATTTCAATCGGAGGAGTTAATAATCCATCTAACTCTGCTGAATATTCTAAGACGGGTTATTATATGTGTAAGTTTATGGGTAAATTCGGTGAAGAGTCTCAATATGGGAATAAAATACATCTTTGGGTTATGTTTCGTTATGCAGAGATGTTGTTGAATTATGCAGAGGCAATGAATGAGTACCTTTCTTCTCCTTCTCAGGATGTGTACGATGCTATCATTGCATTACGGGCACGTGCTGGTATTGAAGCAGGTAATGATGAATCTCCTTATGGGCTTAAGAAAAATATGACACAGGCAGAGATGCGTGAAGTGATTCAAAACGAACGGCGTATTGAAATGGCATTTGAAGAACAACGATATTGGGATATTCGCAGATGGAGAATTGCTGAAGAGATATTTAAGAATCCTTTGGAAGGTTTGGAGATTAGGGTAAAAGGAAATACTACGAGTTTCAATGAAGTGGATGTCCTAAGTACGACGTTTGATGTGAAACGCTATTTATATCCGATCCCATATAATGAGGTAGTTAAGAATGATAACATGATTCAAAATCCGAAGTGGTAATATTATGAAAAGACTATTATTAATATTAGTATGTATAAGCCTTTTTATGTCGGCGTTCGGTCAATCGTTCGTTTTGAAGGGAATTGTCTCTTCAGCCGACGGTGAGTTGTTGCCGGGGGTAAATGTAAAAATACAAGGTACAACAGTGGGTACAATTACCGATATTGACGGTAATTTCCAATTAAATGTAAACAAAGGTGCTGTATTGGAGTTTTCTTATATCGGTTTTAAGAAACAAAGCATTAAAGTAAATAGTCAGCAAATGCTGAATGTAGAATTGGCTCCTGATCAAACAAATTTGGATGAAGTCGTTGTCGTTGGTTATGGTAAGGCTAAGCGTATAACGTTGACAGGTGCAGTTAGTGGAATACAGGCACGTGAGATTCGTAATGTTCCAACTAGTAGTGTACAGAATGCTTTGACAGGAAAGCTGCCGGGTTTTTTTAGTCAGCAACAGTCTGGGCAACCTGGTAAAGATGCTTCCGACTTCTTTATTCGCGGTGTCAGTTCTTTGAATAATGATGGTAACAAACCGTTGATTATGGTGGATGACATGCAGTATACTTATGAACAGTTGTCTCAAATTAATGTCAACGAAATTGAAAGTATATCAATCTTGAAGGATGCTTCTACTACGGCCATCTATGGTATCAAAGGTGCTAATGGTGTATTAGTAGTAAAAACACGTCGTGGGGAGCAAGGTAAACCGAAAATTAATGTACGTTTGGAAACTGGTATGCAAACCCCAGTTCGTACGCCTAAATTTCTGAACGCTTACGAATCTTTACAATTAGTAAAGGAAGCACATACGAATGATGGTACTTTATCTGATTTCCCGTATACTGAAGACGATATGATCGCTTTCAGAGATCATACTGATCCTTATGGGCATCCTGATGTCAATTGGTATGATGAAATTTTTAAAAAAACGGCATTTCAGGAGAACATAAATGTTGATGTCTCAGGTGGTTCTAAGAAATTGAGATATTTTGTTTCTGCGGGATATTTTACTCAGAATGGCTTGGTAAAAGACTTTGGGGGTAATTCTGGTGATGGTGTGAATCCTAATTATTCCTATCGTCGTTTCAACTATCGCACTAATCTTGATTTTGATGTGACTGATAACTTCAATATGCGTTTAGACGTTTCTTCGCGCTTCATGGATATCAATGAACCGTACAATATGAATGTAACAGGTGAGCTTTATGATTTCTCTAAGATGCACCCTTATTCGGCTCCACTTTTGAATCCGGATGGTTCATTTGCTTATTTATATGATACGCAAGATAGAAAACCGACATTGAACGCACGGTTGGCAAATGAAGGATATAAACGTACTAGACGTAATGATAATAATATTTTGTATGGTGCAACATGGAAGATGGACTTCTTAACGCCAGGGCTTGCAGCTGATTTTCAATTGGCATATTCCAGTAGTGATGAAAATTATCGTGCAGTGATGCGTTCACGATATCCGACTTATCATTACGATTCTACAACAGGTTTGTATAATATCAATCCGAATGGAGTCTATGATTATGAGCAGTATTTTGTATATAACAGTACAGATAAAGCTATTAAAGATTTGAATATCAAAGCATCTTTGAAATATGCTCATGTTTTCAATAATGCACATGATGTAAATGTTATGTTTTTGTACAATCGTCAGAGTACGACAAATGAAAAGGATGCAGCTGTTCCCAATAATTTCGAAGGTTATACGATGCAGCTAGGCTATAAATATAAAAATAAATACTTGGTAGATTTGAACATGGCATATAATGGGACCGATCGTTTTGGTAAAGATAACAATTTCGGATTCTTTCCAGCATTGGCTATAGGTTATGCTATCTCTCAAGAAGACTTTTTCAAAAATGTAGACTGGTTGGGAAGGAATGTGCAGTTATTGAAGTTTAGAACTTCTTATGGTCTTGTAGGGTCAGATGTAGCAGGCGGCGATCGTTATTTATATCGGCAAGTATATAAAACAGGTGATTCTTATACTTTTGGTGAAGGTAACAACTTTGGTGTTAGTGGCATCAAAGAAGGTGATTTAGGAAATTTAAATGTGACGTGGGAGAAAGCGAGAAAGTTTAATGTTGGTGTAGATATGAATTTGTTTGATAAATTCTCCTTGACTTTCGACTGGTTTATAGATAAACGTTATGATCAGCTAGTTACCAGAAATGATATTCCGGACATATTAGGTATCGGCTTGTCTCCTGAAAATGTAGCAGAAACTACCAATAAAGGTTTTGATGGACAGATTGGTTACCAAGACCGTTTTGGAAATTTCAACTTTAATACCAATTTTGTATTCGGTTATGCTAAGAATAGAGTAGATTATAAAGCTGAGGCTCAACAGAAGTATGAATGGTTGAGAGAAACAGGTAGACCGATCAACCAGCCTTTCGGTTATCATTGGATCGGATATTACACACCGGAAGATATTGAAAAAATTAATTCTGGTGCTGCGGACGCTCCGGCTAAACCTGATATTGCGGTACAGGCAGGTGACTTAAAGTATGCAGATTTGAACGGTGATGGTACTATCAATGATTTTGATAAACGTGCTATTGGTAAACCGAACTTGCCTACTACAACATTGGGATGGACAATTGGAGGAAGCTGGAAAGGATTTAGTGTCAGTGTGTTATTCCAGGGATCGTTTGATTATAGTTTTGCTATCAATGGAACTGGTATTGAGTCTGGTAAGAGTCAGTTCCAGCCACTTCACCAAAAGCGTTGGACACAAGAACGTTATGAGAATGGGGAGAGTATTGAATTTCCACGTATGACAATGCAAGATGGTACAATAAACAGTGCTTCTGCTTATAATTCGGATTTTTGGCTGATTAATGCATGGTATATTCGTTTGAAGACTGTTGACTTGGGCTATCAACTTCCCAAGACAGCATTACCTAAGTTCTTAGACAATGTCCGTTTTTATGTAAATGCTTATAACTTACTGACTTTTACCGGTTATGATAAATATCAGCAAGACCCTGAAATTAAGACCAATACAGCTGGTGATGCTTATATGAATCAGCGTGTTATAAACTTTGGAGTTCAGTTGGGTTTCTAGTAAATAAGTAGAGCTTGGATAAAAAGAGAATAATGTTTGCTATAAAAACATTATTCTCTTTTACTTTTTTAAGGAGTAAGTTTAGTGGTTATTGTATATTTGTTCGTCATAAAGTAAATTGAAACATTGTATACTATAAAAAAGTAGTTAATATGAATAAGAATCTTGCAATCTCTCTATTCTTTCTATTAGGGAGTGCTACACTCTCTGCACAAGTGAAATTGCTTCCGATATTTTCGGATAATATGGTGTTGCAGCAACAAACGCAAGCCCCTATCTGGGGCGAGTCTAAGCCTAATAAGAAAGTAGAAATTACGACTTCATGGGATCAGAAGAAATATACTATTCAAGCTGATGAACAAGGAAAATGGAGTACGAAAGTTGCTACCCCAGTAGCGGGTGGCCCTTATAATATTACAATTTCTGATGGTAAAAAGGTGAAACTTTCTAATGTAATGATTGGTGAAGTCTGGATATGTTCCGGACAATCCAACATGGAAATGCAGGTAGAAGGTTGGGGCAAGGTGAAGAACTATGAACAGGAGAAAGAAGAGGCAAATAATTATCCTAATATTCGTTTCTTACTGGTAGAAAACGCGATGAGTCCTACACCTGTTGAGAATATTACAGCAAAAGAGAATGGTTGGCAAGTGTGTACATCAAAGAGTGTAGCGGACTTTTCTGCAGCAGGTTACTTCTTTGGACGTGATTTAAATAAATACCGTAATGTGCCAATCGGGTTGATTGATACATCTTGGGGAGGAACAATCATAGAAACATGGACCAGTAACGAGGCGCTAGCCACTATACCGAGTATGAAGAAAAGACTCGAAGCATTGGTCGGTTTGCCGGCATCTCAGGAAGGACGCAAGAAAAAGTTTGAAGAAGATGTTGAGACTTGGAAAGCTGAAGTTGAAAGAATTGACAAGGGATGTATTAATGGGGAGGCTATATGGGCAGCTCCTGATTTTAACGATGTAGCATGGAAATTCATGAAAGTTCCCGGTCTGATGCAAGAACAAGATTTACCAGGATTTAGTGGTCTTGTTTGGTTTAGGAAAACAATTGATATCCCGGCTGGTTGGGCAGGAAAAGACTTGATCTTGAATTTAGGTGTTATTGATGATAATGATTTTACTTATTTCAATGGTATGCAGATAGGGCATACAGAAGGATGGATGGCACCTAGAAGCTATAAGATTCCAAAAGAACTTGTGAAAAAGGGAAAAGCAGTGATTGCTGTACGTGTAATGGATACTGGTGGTACGGGGGGTATCAATGGAAGTCCTGAAAGTATTTCACTTCATCTCTCCGATACAGAAGCTATCCAGTTGGCTGGTAATTGGAAATATCAGGTTTCTTTAGATATGAGAGAGGTTGCACCAATGCCTGTTGATATGTCATGGAATCCGAATTCTCCTACGTTCTTATTTAATGCTATGCTTAATCCACTGATTCCCTATGCTATCAAAGGAGCCATCTGGTATCAGGGAGAATCAAATGCGGGAGAGGCTTTTCAGTATCGTGATTTAATGCCGTTGATGATTACTGATTGGAGAAAGCGCTGGGGATATGATTTCCCTTTCTATATGGTGCAGTTAGCTAGTTTTACAGCGAAACAAACAGCTCCTGTTGAATCTGCTTGGGCGGAATTAAGAGAAGCTCAAACTCGGACTTTACATTTGCAAAATACAGGTATGGCTGTGGCAATTGATATAGGTGAGGAGTTTGATATTCATCCGAAGAACAAGCAAGAAGTGGGTAGACGCTTGGCATTAGCGGCCCGGGCGCAAACTTATGGCGAGAATATTCCTTATTCCGGTCCGATGTATAAATCTTATAAGATTGAAGGAAATAAAATTCGTATCTTCTTTGATCATATTGATGGTGGTCTGAAGACGGCGAATGGCGAAATGCCGAAAGGATTTACCATTGCTGGTGTAGACCATAAATTTCATTGGGCAGATGCTGTGATCGAAGGAAATACGGTTGTTGTTTCCTCACCTGAAGTTACCCTCCCGGTTGCAGTACGTTATGCATGGGCTGATTATCCGATATGTAATATGTATAACGGTGCGGATCTGCCAATGTCTCCTTTCCGTACTGATGATTGGAAAGGTATTACTTATGTCAATAAATAGTAAGTCTTTATTTAATTAATATATTCAATAATAAACCATGAAGAAACTAGTTTATTTAATAATCTTCTTTTTGTATTCGACTGTGATGAATGCTCAGTTAAAAGATTTGGTACAGTATGTGAATACGCTACAAGGTACCGATTCTAACTTTGGTTTGAGCTACGGTAATACTTATCCTACTACAGGTATGCCTTATGGTATGCATATGTGGTCTGCGCAAACAGGTAAAAATGGGGATGGATTTAAGTATATGTATGCTGTTGATAAAATTCGTGCTTTTAGCCAATCACATCAATGTAGTCCTTGGGTGAGTGATTATGCTGTATATTCTTTCATGCCGATGGTAGGTGAGTTGGTTGTAAATCAAGATGCCCGTGCTACTAAGTTTAGTCACGATAATGAGATAGCTAAACCTCATTATTATAAAGTAACATTCGATAATGGCATTACTACTGAAATGGCTCCAACTACCCGTGGTGTACATTTACGTTTTTCCTATCCTACTACAGGAGATGCTTATTTGGTACTTGACGGATATACGGATATGAGTGAAATCAAAATTGATCCGGCTAAGAGACAAATCTCCGGTTGGGTAAATAATCAACGTTTTGTGAACGATTCAAAATCATTCCGCAACTATTTTGTTGTTCAATTTGATAAACCTTTCGAAGATTACGGTGTATGGGAAAATCAAAAGGATGAAGTGTTTCCGCAGAAGTTAGATGGAGCTGGTAAAGGATATGGTGCATTTATTAAATTTAAAAAAGGCTCGAAAGTTCAGGCTAAAGCAGCCTCCTCATACATAAGTGCAGAGCAGGCTCTGATAACTTTAAATAAAGAACTCGGTAAGGATAAGAATCTGGAAGTAACGAAAGCACGCGGTCAGAAAACTTGGAATGAAGTGCTGAATAGAATTGTTATTGAAGGATGTACGGATGAACAGATGAAGACTTTCTACTCTTGTCTTTTCCGTGCTAACTTATTCTCTCGCAAATTCTACGAACGCAAAGAAAATGGTGAACCGTATTATTATAGCCCATATAATGGTAAGATTTATGATGGTTACATGTATACTGATAATGGATTTTGGGATACATTCCGTTCTCAATTTCCTTTGACAAACATTTTGCATCCAACAATGCAGGGACGTTATATGAATGCTCTTTTGGCAGCACAGGAACAATGCGGCTGGTTACCTTCATGGTCTTCCCCGGGTGAAACAGGAGGAATGTTAGGTAATCATTCTATTTCACTGCTGGCAGATGCATGGGCAAAAGGGATTCGTGATTTTGATCCTGAAAAAGCGCTAGAGGCTTATGCGCATGAGGCAATGAATAAAGGTCCTTGGGGTGGTGCTAACGGACGTGGATTCTGGAAAGAATATTTCCAGTTAGGATATGTCCCTTATCCTGAATCAATGGGTTCTAGTGCACAAACAATGGAATATGCATATGATGATTTCTGCGGATATCAACTTGCTAAAATGGTTGGAAATAAACATTATCAGGAAGTATTTGCCCGTCAGATGTACAACTATAAAAATGTCTTTGATAAGTCTATCGGATTTATGCGTGGAAAGGGTGTTGATGGTAAATGGCAGGAACCATTCGATCCACTAGAATGGGGTGGACCTTTTTGTGAAGGAAATGCATGGCATTATACATGGTCAGTATTCCATGATGTACAAGGTTTGATTGATTTGTTTGGAAGTGATGAGAAGTTTACTACTAAAATAGATTCTGTATTTACTATTCCTAATATAATTAAACCGGGTACTTATGGCGGGATTATTCATGAAATGAAAGAAATGGAGCTAGCTAATATGGGACAATATGCACACGGAAATCAACCGATTCAACACATGCCTTATTTGTATTGCTATGCAGGTCAGCCGTGGAAAACTCAATATTGGGTACGTCAGATTGTTGAAAGATTATATAACTCAACAGAGAAAGGTTATCCGGGTGATGAAGACCAAGGCGGTATGTCTTCATGGTATATTCTGAGTTCATTGGGTATATATGCTGTTTGTCCGGGTACAGATGAATATGTGATTGGCAGCCCATTATTTAAGAAGGCTACCATAACCATGGAAAATGGCAATAAGTTTGTGATTGAAGCACCGGAAAATAGTAAAGAAAATTTATATATACAATCAGCTACTTTGAATGGCAGACTTTTAGATAAAAACTATATCCATTATGATGATATAGCAGAAGGAGGAGTCTTGAAATTTGAAATGGGAAGCCAACCTAATAAAGAAAGATGTACTTCGAAGTATGCTGCTCCTTTCTCTTTGTCTAAAGAATAAAGAATCAAAGAATAAAGTTTCAATAATACGATAGATTTTATTCGAATAACGAAACAGGATACTATTAGTGGTATTCCTGTTTCTTATTCGAAATAGACTCTACTAAAGAACATCCGGAATGAAATATAAATTCTTATTTAGTTTATTGTTCTCTCTTATTTTAGGAGGAATGGTTGCAACACAAGCTGTGGCTGGTGATTATGCTCGCCAAGTCAATACGTTGATTGGAACAAAAGGTACCGGACTGACTTCCGGATATCTCTATCCGGGAGCAACTTATCCTTACGGGATGGTGCAATTTACTCCATCTTATTTCTCTAAAAGGTCGGGGTTTGTCATCAATCAGTTGAGTGGTGGTGGTTGTGAGCATATGGGAAATTTCCCTACTTTTCCAGTGAAAGGAAAACTGAAAATGTCCCCAGATAATATCCTTAACTATCGTATAAATATATCTGAAGAAAAAGGACATGCCGGTTATTATGAGGCTATGGTGCAAGAGGATATCAAAGCAAAACTGACAGTGACCGAGCGAACGGGGATGGCTAGCTATGAATATCCGGCAGATCAACAGTATGGTACAATAATCATCGGTGGAGGTATTTCTGCAACTCCTATTGAACAGGCTGCTATTGTTATTACTGCCCCGAATAAGTGTGAAGGTTATGCAGAAGGAGGAAATTTCTGTGGACTTCGTACTCCGTATAAAGTCTATTTTGTTGCAGAGTTTGATACCGATGCTTTAGAAACCGGTACATGGAAGAGAGAAGAATTGATGCCAAATACAACTTTTGCGGAAGGAGAGTATTCTGGTGTATACTTTACTTTTGATGTAAACAAAAAGAAGAATATTCAATATAAGATTGGAGTTTCTTATGTTTCAGTAGAGAATGCACGTGAAAATTTGAAAGCCGAAAATACAGAATGGGATTTCCAAAAGATACAGAATCAAGCGGAGGCAAAATGGAATCATTATTTGGGTATGATTGAAGTGGAGGGTACCAATCCCGATCGTACGACCCAATTCTATACACATTTATATCGTTCATTTATTCACCCGAATGTTTGTAGCGATGTAAATGGGGAATATATGGGAGCGGATTTCAGAGTGCATAAGTCACGTTCTAAACACTATACTTCTTTTAGTAATTGGGATACATATCGTACACAGATTCAATTATTATCCATGCTTGATCCGGAGGTAGCTTCCGATATTGTTATTTCCCATCAATTGTTTGCAGAACAGTCCGGTGGTTCTTTTCCTCGTTGGGTGATGGCTAATATTGAAACAGGGGTAATGCAGGGAGATCCGACTCCTATTCTGATTGCTAATGCTTATGCTTTCGGAGCTCGTAACTATGATCCGAAACCTATCTTCAAGATAATGAGAAAAGGGGCGGAGGAACCGGGTTCTAAGTCGCAAGATGTGGAGACTCGTCCGGGACTGAAGCAATATTTGGATAAAGGTTATTATAATGCGTCTATTCAATTGGAATATACCTCAGCAGATTTTGCTATCGGACAGTTTGCATTGCATGCGGTGGGAGATGAATTTGCCAGTTGGCGTTATTTCCATTTTGCCCGTTCATGGAAGAATTTGTATAATCCGGACACAGGTTGGCTACAATCACGTAATCCGGACGGATCATGGAAATCTCTTGGTGAAGACTTCCGTGAATCTACTTATAAGAATTATTTTTGGATGGTGCCTTATGATATTGCCGGTCTGGTAGAAATAATAGGTGGTAAGGAAAAAGCTGAGAAACGGTTGGATGAATTCTTTACGCGACTGGATGCCGGATATAACGATGCATGGTTTGCTTCCGGCAATGAGCCGAGTTTCCACATACCTTGGATATATAATTGGATTGGTCGTCCATACAAGACACAAGAAATCATTAATCGTGTGTTGAATGAGCAATATTCAAGTAAGATAGACGGTCTTCCGGGAAATGACGATCTGGGCACAATGGGTGCTTGGTATGTGTTTGCTTGTATCGGGCTTTATCCGGAGATTCCGGGCGTGGGGGGATTTACGGTAAATACTCCAATCTTTTCATCTGTCAAGGTGCATTTGAAAAAAGGTGATATTGTGATAAAGGGAGGTTCAGAAAAGGACATCTATATCAAATCCATGAAGCTAAACGGAAAATCACATGAAAGTACATGGATAGACTGGGATCAACTCAACAGCGGAGCTACTATCGAATACAGTACTTCGGGTAAACCGGACATGAAGTGGGGAGCAAAGGTCGTTCCACCATCTTTTCCTTAATTAATGAACTATTATAAAGAACAATCATGAAAAGAAAATTTCAACATATAGCTTATTTATTGATGGTTGCAGCAGTGATTACTTCCTGTGGAGAGAAGAAGCAAACATCTGAATTTCCCGATTGGGCATGGGCGGATTTTCAACGCCCGGAAGGTATTAACCCAATTGTTTCTCCTGATACCACTACTGTTTTTTATTGCCCAATGAGGCAGGATTCGGTGGCATGGGAATCTAGTGATACTTTTAATCCGGCTGCTACAATTTATGATGGTAAAGTGGTTGTGCTTTACCGGGCAGAAGATAATTCGGCGGTAGGAATTGGTTCACGCACTTCTCGTTTAGGCTATGCTTATTCTGATGATGGTTTGCATTTTAACCGGATGACTGTCCCTGTATTTTATCCGGCAGATGATAGCCAAAAAGAATTGGAATGGCCAGGTGGTTGTGAAGATCCGCGAGTTGCTGTGACGGAGGATGGACTTTATGTAATGCTTTATACACAATGGAATCGTAAGCAGGCTCGTCTTGCAGTAGCTACTTCTCGTGATCTCCAGATATGGGAAAAGTATGGACCGGCTTTTGCAAAAGCATATGAAGGACGTTTTTTTGATGAATTTTCCAAATCGGCTTCTATTGTCACAAAATTGGTAGATGGCAAACAGGTGATTGCTAAGATTGATGGAAAATATTGGATGTATTGGGGAGAAAAGTTTGTGAACGTAGCTACTTCTACAGATTTGATTAATTGGGAACCGATGCTTGATGAAAAAGGAGACTTTCTGAAAGTAATTACTCCTCGTGAAGGTAAATTTGATAGTGACCTGACAGAGTGTGGCCCACCTGCAATCATGACTGATAAGGGTATTTTATTACTTTATAATGGCAAGAATAAGTCAGGTGTAGAGGGGGATACATTGTATACAGCAAATTCTTATTGCGCCGGACAAGCGTTATTCGATGCTAAAGACCCGACTAAACTGATTGACCGATTGGATAAACCATTTTATATTCCGGAATCAGATTTTGAGAAGAGCGGACAATATCCTGCAGGAACAGTATTTATAGAAGGTTTAGTATTTCATAATCAGAAATGGTTTTTATATTATGGCTGTGCAGATTCACGTGTAGCAGTTGCTGTGTATGATCCTTCTAAGAAATAAAATGCAATGAAGAAGATAGGACTCTCTTTGCTTGGTATTTGTTTTGTGTTGCAAATAGTGGCACAAGAACAAAACTACTTCACGAATCCAGTTATTCGGGGAGATGTGCCCGATCCTTCCGTCATTCGGATTAAAGATACATATTATGCTACAGGTACTTCCTCTGAATGGGCACCTTTTTATCCGATGTTTACCTCCAAAGATTTGGTAAACTGGAGGCAAGTGGGACATGTTTTTACCAAGCAACCGTCCTGGACTTCTAATTCATTTTGGGCACCAGAATTGTTTTATCATAACAATAAAGTTTATTGTTATTATACCGCCCGTCAAAAAAGCACCGGAATATCATATATCGGAGTAGCTACATCTGATTCTCCTTTACATGAATTTACCGATCATGGTCCGATTATAGAGTATGGAAAGGAAGCTATCGATGCATTTATTTATAATGATAGCGGGGAGTTGTATATCAGTTGGAAAGCTTATGGTCTGGATACACGTCCGATAGAGTTATTAGGATGTAAATTGTCCGCTGATGGTTTGCATTTGGATGGTGAACCTTTTACTTTGTTAGTAGACGAAAAGGGAATCGGCATGGAAGGGCAGTACCATTTTAAAGAAGGCGACTACTATTATATAGTGTACGCCTCCCATGGATGTTGTGGTCCTTCTAGTGATTATGATGTGTATGTAGCACGTTCAAGGAATTATTGTGGACCTTATGAAAAATATTCCGGAAACCCCATTCTTCATGGCGGAGAAGGAGATTATAAATCATGTGGCCATGGTACAGTAGTGAGAACGCCTGATGGTCGTAGATTTTATATGTGTCACGCTTATCTGAAGGGGGATGGTTTCTTTACCGGACGCCAACCGATTTTGCAAGAAATGGAAATGACGGATGATCATTGGGTGCGTTTCAAGACTGGGAACTTGGCTATAGCCAAACAACCTGTACCTTTTGTCGGTATAAAGCAAGAACCTCTTTCAGATTTTGAAGATAATTTTAAGAGGGATCAATTGAAAGTTGATTGGACGTGGAATTATCCTTATTCAGATATACACGCTGTACTAAAGAAAGGAAAGTTATTTTTATCCGGTACTCCAAAGAATAACAATAAATATGGTACAGCATTATGTTTACGTCCTCAATCTCCACAGTATAGTTGTGAGACGAAAGTAATAAACACAGACAAAGGACTGAAAGGATTGGCCTTGTATGGCGATGATAAAAATCTGATCGTTTGGGGAATTGAAGGAGATAGACTAGTATTGAAAGTGGTGAAAGACGATATCGAATCAGTACTTTATGATTCAGCTTTTACAGGTAAAGAGGTATATTTGAAATTGGAAGTTGAACAGGGATGTGTATTTCGTTTCTATAAAAGTCAGGATGGAAAAACATGGCAATCTGTACAGAATACCCCTTTCGAAGGTAAATCTTTGATTCGTTGGGATAGAGTGCAGCGTCCGGGATTACTACATTGTGGAGATAAGGATGTACCGGCAGAGTTTTCTTATTTTAAAATGAAAAATTTAAAGTAAAAAGAGGCGAATTATATAGTGATAAGGCATTTGTTTTATACTATTAAATTATTCCTCATAGTAGATTAACAGTATTTGTAAAATATAGATTGATAAAATGAAAAAGTTTTTAGTATTAGTTGCAGCAGTTTGCATGGCGTATACTACTGCGTTTGCTCAGACTGTGAAACCTTTTAAGGAAGGTGACAGAGCAGTGTTTTTAGGAAATAGTATTACGGATGGTGGTCGTTACCATTCATTTATCTGGTTGTATTACATGACCCGTTTCCCGAATATGCCTATTCGCATATTCAATGGAGGTATCGGAGGTGATACAGCGTATGATATGAATAAACGTTTGGATGGTGACATTTTTAGCAAAAATCCTACTGTATTGATGGTAACTTTCGGTATGAATGATTCCGGTTATTATGAATATAATGGTGATAATGCGAAAGAATTTGGTGAACAGAAGTATCAGGAAAGCATCAAAAACTTCCAGCAGATGGAAAAACGCTTCAAGGAGTTGCCACATACCCGTATCGTAATGACGGGAACTTCTCCTTATGACGAAACTGCGCAAATAAAGGACAATACGGTCTTTAAGAAAAAAAATGAGACTATTAAGAGAATCATAGAATATCAAAGAGAATCTGCTGCAAGAAATGGTTGGGAATTCACAGATTGGAATGCACCTATGGTAGCTATAAATCAGGAACTTCAACAAAAAGATCCTAGTTTTACTCTTTGTGGCAACGATCGTATCCATCCGGACAATGACGGTCATATGGTGATGGCTTATCTTTTCCTGAAAGCACAAGGTTTTGCTGGTAAAGATGTGGCCAACATGGAAATCAATGCGAATAAAAAACAAGCAGTGAAGGCAGAAGGTTGTACCATCTCGAATATTAAGAAGATAGGCAAAGATATTAGTTTTGATTATCTGGCAGAGGCATTGCCTTATCCTTTGGATACTATTGCACGTGGTTGGGGATCTAAGAAGAGTCAGGCAGAAGTTATAAAAGAAGTTCCTTTTATGCAAGAAATGAACACAGAATTGCTGAAAGTTACTGGTTTGAAGGGGCAATATAAACTGTTGATTGACGATCAGGAAATAGGAACCTGGGATGCTGCTGATTTGGCGAAGGGTATAAACTTAGCTGCAGAATCTAAAACTCCACAATACCAGCAGGCATTAGCTATCATGCACCTCAATGAGTACCGTTGGGAACTTGAAAGAACATTTAGAGAATATGCGTGGTGTCAGTTTGGTTTCTTCCAACAAAAAGGTTTATTGTTTGCTAATGACAGAAAGGCTATTGAAGTGATGGATGAAAATGTAGAGAAGAACATGTGGTTGAAGGGGCGTCGGGATCTTTATTCCAAGATGATGTTTAAAGAGATTCGCGATGCACGTGAGCAAGAGATGGATGTTCTGGTTTCCAAGATCTACGAAATCAACAAACCAGTAGTAAGAAAGATTGTTCTGAGAAAGATATAATATTGTCTTTAGATAAGTTAGTAAAGGTTTGAATTGGTGTATTGTGGTGCCGGCTAATAGTCGGCACCTTTTTTATATATGATGTTCAATTAATTCTTTTTCCAAAAGTCGGAACTGAACAGCAACAATACCGTAAACAACTCCAGACGTCCGAG
>OGDN01001277.1_pt1 | contig 42970 bp, 50 predicted proteins | sample 1570271 | NCBI WGS metagenome assembly OGDN01 (sample SAMEA4384481, study PRJEB24528) | human gut metagenome | reverse complement strand
TGTAACAACGATGAATAAACCGATACAAGCAAAAAGTGAGAGCATGGGAGCAAAATCTATACTGAATTCACTTGGAGAGACTAACTAAGTTCAAGTTATAAATGCGACAGTTGATTGAGAATATCGTGTAGAAATATAATTTTAGCGAGAAGAAGATGAAAAAAACTCATCTTTCGCTGAATTCAAGTTATAAATGAGACAGTCCAAAAGAATTAGGTATATATCTAATTCCAGATAACGGGTCTATGTAGCTATTTCGAATTATTACGGAATAAACAAAAGTGAGATTTCACAGAGTAAAAATCACAATTCTAAAAGAAACTCCTTCCAACCCCCACTTTACAAACAAAAGAGTGCGAGAACCGGAAGAGAGTATCAATTTTACTTTATGATTGTTTCTACATGTCCATTCTTGAAAAAAAGATAAAAAGAACTAGAATACATCCACTGCACCTCTCCATTTGATTCTGAAACTGTCTGTGGTTTACCAAAAGCCAGCAAACATTCATCTTCTGTCATGCCCTTTACCGGTTTTCCGATGCTTATCTCATTCCAGTGGCTGATAGGAGAAAGTTGGTTAGTACTAACAAAGTCAAACATCTTATTCAGCATTTGCGATTCTATCTGCACAAAATCATCCATTGTTTCCTTATGAGAAGCCTTCTTCTCCGGCTGTAGTTTTTCCATCGGAGTCAATTTCTTCATTACAACAACCAATGATTCTATCTGAATATTGGAAAGATAATAAACCAATTTTCCGTCTTTTACCTGAAACTGAGCTGTACAATAATATGTATTCTTTTGTTTTACATCCGCTTGAGAAGTAAGCACCAGGTTGCAACTAAAACTCTTGGCAGGAACGCTTACTTCCGTTATTCCCTCACGCTGTACGGAACAGACGTTTTTGATAGCCCATAACAGGGCATTGGCATAAATATTTTCATCACTCATCGGACTGAAAGGAATGAATCCATTGACTACATACTTACTGCCATCTGCACTGACCGGATAAGTTTTCTTTTGTTCTGTAAAAGTTTGTGCAATCAAAGAGGGTAATATCCCACCCAATAAAAATACAATTGCCAAAAGTCTCAGTCTTGTTATCATATTCTGTTATTTTTAAGAAAACAGCATTCACTTTCTTTTCTTTTTATAGAAAAGACGTGAATGCTGAAATTTATATGCTTAAAAAGGTTGTTTCAATTAAAAAGCGATACCCAGACGGATCATAAAGTTGCTAGTCTTAATTCCATCAGCATCGGTAAATACATCAATGAATCCACGCTGATAAGTAAGATCCAGATTGAAACGGTCGTACCATACGCCTACACCAATATTCATACCTGTATCGAAATGATTATAATCTACTTCAAGAGCATCCGCAAAATCTCCCCAGCTAATGCTTTCTCCATCTTCTTTCATTTTGCTGGTATAGTCATAACTCGCAAAAACTCCTAAGTGCAGATCAATACTAATATTATCTGCTACTCCGATTTTCCATCCGAAAGTAAACGGTGAATATTGAACATTGTGTGCGATACATTTCATGTCGTCAACTTTAAATCCACGAGAACCAAGAGCGAACTCCATTCCCCAATAAGCTCCTGCACCACCCAATGACTTCTGATAGCCTAATGTTGCATTATAGCCGATGTTTGAATCTGTTCCATCAATTCCGTCACCACTAAGGTTCATCATGTTCACGCCTGCGCGCAAGAACCATTGTGTATTACTAGCTTGCTTTTGAGTCTTAACGATTGCGCTTCTGGATGATACAATCTGTGCCTGTGTTCCTACGCACAACAAAAGCGCAGCAACAATTGATAATACTTTTTTCATTATTGTCTATGTTTTTAGTTATTAATTCTTATTCTTTATAACGGGGGCTATCTTCGTTCTATCATCGGCACCCGAAAGTTTCTGGATACGTATCCATTCGTAGTCTTCTGTTGTAGCAGTATGCCAGTTGGTGAACACGCCCGGATAACCTACGACCGTAACCGTATATCCTCCCGACTTTTCATCGTCTTCTATCTTAAAAGTAGCTCCCATGATCACATCACAGTCATTCTTGATAGTGGACAAATAAGTTCCCCATGCACGAATATTATCAAGTTCCCCTTTCATGGCAACTTCCACTTCTTCCTTGCTCAGTGTCCATTCATCCTTTATACGTCCTTTCTCTTCAAGTATTTTCACCTCGACAACCGTAGGTTTTACACAAACCTCGGTCACTGCATCTCCTGCACGTGCCTGTGCATCACGAAATTTGAAGACAGTCTTTTGTGCATACGTCCCAATGGCACAACCGAAAACCAACATCATAATTAGAATCAGCTTTTTCATATTCTTTTGTGATTTTATGTTAATACGCTGCAAAGGTATATGAAAGGAGTATACCAGCAGAAGAAACCACAGTTCCAGATAGAATACGAAAATGTATCCTATTTGGATACACTGGGAGAAGTACCGATACGGATATTATCGGATAAATCGCGAAAAAAATCATGATCAAGTATGCACGAAATGCGCCAAAGGAGATGGATATCAATATTTTCCTTCTTGAATATCTTATATATATTGGGACGTGTACAGCACAACTGCCTAGCGAACCAGGTAACTGTGCGCCCCTGTTCGTGAAGTGTACGTTCAATGAGTTGTCCCGCATGAATCATGCCCAATCTTCCTATGAGTGTCCCCCTGACTCCCACCGGGTAAACGGATAGCTGTAAAATGAAAGGAATATATAAAAAAGCGTGGGAATCTTACCTTCGTCCGTTCCATGTTCAAGGCCTTCGCAATGCCCACCACCGAGAACGAACAACGCAGAAAGCCCACGCCGATATGTACAACACCCGTAACCTCCCTTTGTTTTCTCAAAAAGAGGCACGGATGTATATAAATACACATCAGGAGGACGTCTTTGTTGCTATTCGTCATTCCGGTGGTCAAAGTTTGCGAAGTTCTGAAACACGAAAGACAAACGCTTGTAAACGTCTTCTCTATATACACGGCTCCCCCACCACCCGGAGGCTTTCTGCGGAAGAGTCCGCTGCAAATGTATAAAAAAATAAGTTTGGAGCGCCAATTATGATTAATAATCTTTTAAGCGCTCCCCCTTTCAGGTCTTTATCCACTTTCAGATTACTACTCAAATAAGGACATATACAAAAATGATACCTGTCTGATTCTTACAAACAGAAGATGCTCTACGAATTATACTCCAATTACAGAGACATCACCATCAGAGGCTACACAATATTCCTTCTATCTCATTTAATTCTTCAGCAGTAAACTCCAGATGATTTAAAGCTTGCAAATTATCAGCCAGCTGATTTACTGAACTAGCTCCTACAATCACCGATGTCATCCGTTCGTCTCTCAACACCCATGCCAATGCCATCTCTGCCAGTGTTTGCCCACGACGACGGGCGATTTCATTCAATTGCCGGGCGACCTCCACTTTTTCAGGTGTCACCTGCGAACGTTGGAGAAAAGTAGAAGAACGTGCCGCACGCGAACCTTCGGGGACACCATTCAAATACCTATCCGTGAGTAATCCTTGTGCCAAAGGAGAAAAGGCTATAAAGCCGGAACCATATTCGGCAGCCAGCGGAAGATTTTCAGCCTCAACTGCACGGTCGAACATACTATAACGATACTGACTGATAAGACAGGGAACACTCGCTTTTGCCATCATTTCATAAGCAAACCGTGCCTGCTGAGGAGGATATTTAGAGATTCCGATATACAGTGCTTTTCCTTGTCTGACAATATCGATCAAGGTCTGAATCGTTTCTTCTACCGGGGTGACTCCGTCATAGCGATGGCTATAGAAAATATCAAAATACTCCAGCCCCGTACGACGGAGGCTCTGATCGATACTTGCCATCAGGTTCTTACGGGAACTGTTTCCGCCATAAGGCCCCGCCCACATATCATGCCCGGCCTTGGAGGAAATTATCATTTCATCCCGGTAACCGTGAAAATTCTCCTTCAGAATTCGCCCGAAGTTTGCTTCGGCACTCCCCGGAACAGGACCGTAGTTGTTTGCCAGATCAAAATGGGTGATCCCATGATCAAAGGCATACTTAATCATATCCGTTGCCACGGCAAAGTCATCAACACTACCGAAGTTGTGCCATAATCCTAAAGAAATAAGAGGCAGTTGCAATCCGCTTTTACCACAATACTTATATTTCATCTGATCATAACGATCAGTAGCCGGTTGATAATTATCCATAAGAGTCAATGATTTTTCTTTCTACAAAGAAAAAGAAAATATTTCAATAACGATTATTCTATTCACTCTAAATTTCATTCTTCAAGATAACCGTAAAATATTGGAGAATGTATGTCTCACACAGAGATACATCCTCCAACAATTCAAAAAACAAACCCTAAAGAAACTTACTCCAACAAATTCTCTTTGAATTCAATTTCTACAATGCGTAATTCGTGCCCGGTTTTATCGCCATCCTTTGCTTTAAATAAATCTAGTTCATTGGCAACAGGAGCAGCTACTTCTACTATTTGCCCGAAAGCGTCTCCTTCCTTACTTGTACCCTTGAGCCGGATAGTGATTTCATTCGTCAACACAGGCTTCACATCTAAGTGGACATATCCCAGACTCTTGTCCGTATCTCCGCTCCAAATCAATTCTTTACCCGCATAAATTTCCAGCGGATAGCTGCGCATACGCCATCCGGTCAACTTCAGACAGACTTCATCCACACGTGCGGCACGTTCCAACTGATAGGTTATCCATGCAGTACCCGCTTTCCCGTCATTCCGCCATTCACTCAGTTCATTATCATCAAAGCTGTTAACCGCACACTCGCTATTGGCACCTGCTATGGCAGAGACAATGCCGACATCGACCTTTGACACCTTGTATGAAGGAGTTTGCGGAGTCTCCCCACGAGTCAGCCTGCCTTCCAGTTCATCACCGGGGATATAATCGCTCAAACCGTTCTTTACTTCAACAGGCATAGAAACGAAGCTAATTTCTGCCGGTTTCAATCCGGTAGCCTTTGCCGTGATACGAACTGTTCCGGCAGTGGTGAGCGAACGGATCAACGCACGATTGATGCCACACTCTACCGGCAAATCTTTTGAAAGAATATAATTATTTTCTCCTTGTGCGATACCGCCTCGCCATTCGGCAGGCCCTTCCACCTCAAAGTGGATCAAGTCATTTGCCAGCGGACAACGGTTCCCTTCTTTATCCATCACTTCTACCTGAAGCAATACCATATCCGCACCATCCGCTTTCCATCCTTCAGGACTCTGAATCAGGCTCAACCGGATTTGTTCCGGCTTACCTGCCGTCTGCAATTGAGTGCGGCAGCATTCTTTTCCGTTTTCGTCATATCCCACAGCTTCCAACTTGCCCGGCACAAAAGCAATATCTTTGAAAGTATACAGGAAATGGTAGCCCCGTTCGCCATTCCCCAACGATTTCCCATTCAGGAACAACTCTACATTATCGGCACTCGATACGACATATACAGGTTTCACTACCGTATCATCATAGTTCCAATGGCCGACAATATAAATACGGGGACATTCCGTATCTACCCAGCCGTCCCACATCACCTGATGTGCAAAGAAAGGATCTTTAGGGATACGCATGGCATCAGTCACCCCGCTACGACGATAATTTTCGACTCCACGGTAATGCGTATTGGTATCGGAAAAGATAATCTTCACACCACCCGAACTGACACGATCTCCCGTTCCCGGACGTTCCCGCCAATAATCGAACCAACGAATGATATTCTCGACAGTAAAGGAATCCTGATTACGGTTGTAGACACGCGCATCCACCTTCTTCTGTACCTTATTGGTGACAGTAGATTTATAAGAACTACTGCCCTCTCCATCCTTGTGATAAGGATAAGAATAGTCATCCCAATATTTACGTAACCCCTCGTCACGGCAATACTCCATAGCCCACATCGGATGATGCGCACTTTTATTGATATAAAGCATTTCGCCGCCATATTCCGCTTCACGGATATCCAGCATTTCGCGGGAACCGATTGCACGCCCGCCATGAGGATCATACAGATCACGGATTCCTTTCATTTCTATCATGTGCTCACGACTGATAGACTCATTGCCACATTCATAAAACAGGATACTCGGATTATTGCGGTTATAAATGATAGCGTCACGCATCAATTCCGTACGCTGTTCCCACTGACGTCCTTCACAATCTTTCTCGGCATCACCGGCCTGCATAGCCTGAATCAATCCTACACGGTCACACGACTCGATATCCTGTTTCCACGGAGTGACATGCATCCAGCGCACAAGGTTCGCATTGCCCTCTACCATCAGATGATTGCTATAATCGCTCAACCAGGCAGGCACGCTCATCCCGACTCCCGGCCATTCATTGCTCGTCCGCTGTGCAAAGCCCTTCATCTGAATAACGCGATCATTCAGCCAGATCATTCCTTTACCGAAACGCGTTTTACGGAATCCGGTACGGGTAGCGACTTCGTCTACTTTCCTGCCATCTACCCACAGACTTGTCTTTACCGTATACAGATAACCGTATCCCCAACTCCAGAAATGCAGGTTGTCTACCTCAGATGCCGCTTTCAGTGTGATTGTTTCACCCGGTTTCACCACCGCTTGTGTTCCTCCGAATGTATTGACGGATGTCCCGTCACGGTCTATCAGTTCCACTTGATAAGATACTTGCTTATCACGATTATATTCGTTCTTGATTTCCGACTCCGCATGAATGACAGCTTTCTGTGATTTCACACGAATATCTTCAGCATAGACGTAGACTCCGGTCGTTTTGAGATTACTATATAAAGGTAAAGTCTGATACAGACGGTCGGTGACATGCAACCATACATTTTTCGGAATGCCTCCATAATTGGCATTAAAATTCTTATTGCTCCACTGATATTTCGTACCTGTTGCCCGTTCTTTATAATTCCAGTCATTGTCGATGCGAAGTGCTATTACATTTTCCTGTCCATACTTAATGTAAGGAGTCAGGTCGAAGCCGACAGCCATCACGCCATTTTCGTGCAGGCCGATATGATGACCATTGATATAAAAATCCGCCCCTTGACGAACTCCTTCGAACTCTACAAAGACCTTCTTGTTTTTACTATCGCCCGACAGACGAAAATGCTTCCGATACCACATAATCGTATCGGTCAGTTCATCAATACTTAAACGAAAAGCCTCATCTTCATTGAAAGCATGCGGCAAAGTCACTTTCTTCCAGTCCGAATCAGAAAAACGCGGCTGCTTTGCCTCGGGGACATCGCCCACATAAAGCAACCAATCTGAATTGAAATTATATTTATTACGGACATCGGACGATGTCACGAACTGGCTTATTCCAATAAAAGCCAAAAAGAAAAAGAGGATTCTATGTCTCATAGTATGTCTATTTATCTGTTCGTGGCAAAGCTAGCGCAAAATACCACACCTGTCCATAGACTAAAATACAGATTGCATAGAGATTTGTTCAGAAAGCATAGAAATAAAGAATGAAGAATTGGCTGCGCTATCACGCTGCAAAGTAATTCTTCATTCTTCATTCATCATTCTTCATTCATTTAAAACTGGAAATAAATAAACGGCTGAATCTCCGAACTCTTCATCTGGATGACCAGATAGATCAAAGCTACCATCAGCAGGGCTTTGCCTAAGAACGGCAAGCGAATGACTCCACGGCAAGCAGCATTCTCCCAACTATCCGGAGTGAAATGAAGCAGAAAGCCGAGTAGCATCAAAGCAAACACACGCCAGTAGCCCTCAATCAACTGTGGGAAAAGCTGCGGACGGAAGGTAGTGAATATCTGTCCCAACATATCCATCGAGTTCTGAAAATCGGCATTACGGAAGAAAATCCAGCAGAAACAGACAAAGTGGAAAGTGATAATGACTCCGAATACACGACGCCAGCCATGACTTTGCTCTCCTTTCTTACGACCGGTGATGGACATCCACATTTTGTGCAACGCTAAAGCTATGCCGTGAAAGGTTCCCCAAAGCACAAAGTTCCAGGAAGCACCGTGCCACAGTCCACCCAAAAACATGGTAATTATCAGATTCAGATATTGGCGGAACTTGCCTTTCCGGTTTCCTCCCAAGGAGATGTACAGGTAATCGCGCAACCAGCTGGACAATGAAATATGCCACCGCCGCCAGAATTCGGTGATAGAAGCAGACTTATAAGGAGAATTAAAGTTGAGATTGAAATGAAAGCCCAGTAATAGAGCAATACCGATAGCCATATCACTATATCCGGAGAAGTCACAGTAAATCTGCAAAGCATAACCATATACTCCCATCAGATTCTCAACACCGGAATAAAGGGTGGGATTGTCAAAGATACGCTCTACAAAATTGACACTGATATAATCGGAAATAATAGCTTTCTTGAACAAGCCGGAAAGAATGAGGAAGATTCCTCGCCCGAACATTTCCTGAGAGACGAAAAGCGGTTTCCTGATTTGCGGGATAAAGTCACGGGCACGTACGATAGGCCCTGCCACCAACTGCGGGAAGAAAGATACATAAAACGCATAATCCAGTATGTTTGTCAAAGGCTTGATGTCTTTCCGGTAAACATCGATAGTATAACTCAATGACTGGAAAGTGAAGAATGAGATACCCACAGGCAAGAATATATCGAGTGCGGTGAACTCTCCTCCCATCAGCGAGGCAATCACTCCTCCCAGGAAATTAGTGTATTTAAAATAAGCAAGAAGTCCCAGATTGACTCCCAGACTCAGCGTTACCAGCCCCTTACGCTTCCAACGCCCTTCGGTACGGTCCATCCATTGCGCCAGCAGAAAGTCACAAACCGTGACCAAAGCCAGCAGAAAAAAGTATGTACCACTACTCTTATAATAGAAATAATAAGAGAAAAGCGTTACAAACAGGATACGGGCTGTATACTTACGCTGCAACAGTGCATATACCACCATAAAGGCAGCAAACAGCCAGAGGAAGATACCACTACTGAATATCATCGGTGCCTGCGGATCGTAGGCAAGCACATCTTTTAAACGGCTGAAGTCAATATCAATGGGAAACATAATCGTTATAAGCTTGGATAAAGGCCTGGTATAATAAATTTCCCTGCAGGATGTATCCTTCGGGTAAATAATGTACATGATCGGGACGCATCAGTTTCGCTTCCGTCCAGTTGGTGCAGGCACGTCGCTTGCCCCCTACTACATCGTACATATCCCAAACGAGCAGGCGGTGGTCTTTGGCGTAGCGACGAATCGTTTCTGCCGCTGTAACTGTGCGGGGATTGATGGCGTATGTCCGTTTCCGCCGTCTCTGCCGGAAACTTTCGTAAGAGCCCGGAGGAGTAGTCAGGAGAATGGGGATATTGGGAAGGCTGTCACGCAACAGTTTGATAAGCTCGTCCATCTGGTTATAATGTAGATTGACATTATACCGGCGATTGTGACTCTCGTTTGTTCCAAAAGAGAGAATCAGCAATTCGGGCTTCAAGGCTACAATATCCGCAATACGTCCCGGATGGGTAAACGTCAGACAAGTGGCTCCGTTCACTCCCATATCCGTATAAGAGACAGCCCCAAACGTTTCTTTCAGCAGCGTTCCCGTAGTTTGCGGATAGATATGCCCCCGAATATGGCTGTCACCAATATGAAGAATACGCACCGTATCTTCGGAAAGGCCGGCACGCACCTGACGAAGCCGTTCAAATACGGGTGTCAACAAAGCAATGCTGTCGATAATCTCATTCCTGCCGGTTTCGCGGAAAGCGGAGGGAAAAGATGTCTGCACCGAGATCGTGTCATTTGCCCAGTTCATTTCCCGCAAAGGCTTTATGTGCTTCAAGGTCTTCCCCAATGGAGGACAAGCAGGGATACGGTCTTGCGCCATTCCCTCCGGAAGAAAAGAGAAAACTCCGGAGAAGACTAAGATAAAGACACGCAACAGGCTACTTTTGCTCATAAGCACGCCTCCTGTCATATTGTTCCTTACCGTATATCAATGTTTCATAAAGTAATCCGGCCAGATGCTTGCCTCCGCGAAAGTTGATATGCGTATAATCATAGTTCGCCATCGAAGGTTTGGCATGTACCAGATTCGCCATACTGCCCTCGCCGCCCATCGCTTCGAACATATTCCAAAAAGCAATGCCGCTCTCGGCAGCAATGTTCTGCTGATAGCGAATCAGGTTCTTGACTCCCGGCATAGTACGAAGTTCACCGTCTTCAGTCTTATAATCACGGTCACCGACACTTAACAGCAAAATACTCGCCTGTGGGAAACAGTTCTTCAGATGCTCGATAGAAGTAAGCAGCCCTTTCTGATAGTTATCATAATTGCGTCCACGCTCGGTAGCCACATTCAATCCGTATTCAAGAATAATCAGGTCATAAGGACGTTGCTCGTTAAACTGACGGAGCATTTGTTGCGGAATACCACGCAATGACAAGCCGGAACTACCGCGCAAAGAAAAGTTATCGAGAATGATTCCTTTCTTTCCATCCATGGCCAATCCGTAGAAAAGGGTAGAGTCGGCACGATCTACCGTCCACCGTACAGAGCCGATACGCCCCTCTACAGAAATCTTTTGCAAATCACCGGAAGGTGCTAAAGAGTAGTTCTTATTCTCTCCCCGGTTCACACGTGCAGTAAGATGAACGGAATCTTTATTGTAGAAGAAAATCGAAGCTCGCTGGCAAGTGTCAAGAAGCGAAGCATATTTGCTCTGTCCTCTCAACTCGACGTATGCCCCTTCACGGGGAATAAAGTAATGTCCGGAAATACCTTGTTTCTTTTTATCGAAATAGACACTGTCCGTCACCGCATGGCTGGACCATCCCCCGAAGGTATGGCGCACAGTAGGACGATAGCCACTCGTCATCGAAGTAATCGTGACAAATCCCACACCACAACCGCCAAAACGTTTCTGAAGCATTTCGCGCAAATCAGCCGTGAATATATCCGCCTCTATGAAAGAATCACCGAAAACGGCTATACGCACCAGTCCGTCATCCTCCGGATTCGAAGAAGAAGTACGATCGAGTGCTTCATAAAAAGAAGCCATACCACAACGGGTGGAGTCACCGTAATCTTCAATACAGGTCATGCCTGCACGACATGTATCAACAAAAGCCGGCTTTACAACCGGAGGTAAAGGTATACTGTCAGAATCGGCTGCCGCCACTTCTTGCTTCGGATAGCGAAGATCACTTAAAATATCGACACGCCTCATCGTGTGTCCGTCGATTGTTATAGCCGGAAGCCAGTAAAGTCCGAGCAGTGCTACAAACACTGTCAGTACAAACCATAACGAATATTTCAGGTAGTTTTTGATAATCTTCATCTTATAAATAGATATAGGCTCTCCTTTTCGTTCTTGTTTTTTACCCGGTGCCGAACCACCCCTTCATCGGTGCCGGAGGAGGTCTTCATCGGTGCCGGAGCACAAGTTCATCGGTGCCAAACGTTTTCGGGCTACAAAGATAGACAAAAGAGAGAATAAAGAAGGGAGAATCTACATTATTTATAGATTCTCCCTTCTGATTATTTATTCACAGTACGAGCGCTAGATCGTCCGTTCAATGTTCCATACAAATGCACGCAAGCCCAACTGTTCGGTCTGCAAGTCCATCTTGTGCAGTGTATCCAGCAACGGGTCAACTTTATTGTCATCAACTACCGTAAGGATAGCAGAGCACATGCTAGGCCAGGCATGGCTGCCGAAGTGCGGATCACCTGTCTTTGAACCACGTCCCTGCACCTTTTCCAAATATGTAAAGCCACGGCAGTTCAGACGGTCGAGCAATGCCATAATCCGTTCGTAATAAGCCTGGTCGAATGTTATCAATACTGATTTCATATTTCTTTTCTGTTATTTCTTAATAATTTCGTCTTTATGTTCCTGGAAGTAAACATCCAACTCGCGCTGACGATGAAGTTTACGACGTCGGTTCTTGATACCGGTTCCGGCAAATACACAGTATAAGGTAGGAATCAGAATCAAAGTAAGAATAGTCGATATTGTCAGACCACCGATAACGGCAATCGCCATCGGACTCCACATTTCAGAACCTTGTCCGCCACCGATAGCCATCGGGATCATACCCAAAACCGTAGTGGCTGTCGTCATCAATACCGGACGCAGACGGCTCTTGCCGGATGTCACCACAGAGTTGATGACTGCCATACCCCGCTCTCGACAGAGGGTGATATAGTCAATGAGCACAATACCATTCTTCACCACAATACCAATCAACATGATACCTCCCAGCAAACTCATTACACTCAACGTACTGCCTGTGAAGAACAATGCCATCAAGACTCCACTAAATGCAAACGGCAGAGAGAACATGATAATGAACGGATAAGTCAGTGACTCAAACTGTGCTGCCATTACGATGAACACAAGAATGACAATCAGAATACCCAGTGTTCCCAAATCACGGAACGAATCCTGCTGGTCCTCGAACGAACCGGAAATCTGAATGGTCACTTCACCCGGAAGTTCCATCTTATCGATAATCTTATTTCCGGCTGCTACTACGTCACCCAACGGAGCTCCCGAAATAACGGCGGACACAGTTACGATACGTTCACGGTCTTTACGTTCGATGGTAGGGGGCGCGAAACGTTCTACTACCTTTCCGACATCCTTCACGCGTACTGATTCTCCTTTTGCATTATAAATAAGGATATTCTCTAGGCTTTCCAGACTGGTACGATATTCGGGTGCATAGCGCACTTTGATATCATACTCATCTCCATCCTCACGATATTTGGAAGCAACGGCACCATTGATACGATTACGCAAGTAATTACCTGCAGTAGCCAGGTTCAGTCCGTGCATCGCCAGTTTCTCGCGGTCGAAATCAACCTGATATTCAGGCTGGTAGTCGCTACGGCTGATGTTAACCTCAGTTACACCTTTCACGTTCAGCAATTCACGTTTCAAACGGGCGGCCACGCTATCGGTCGTCGTCATATCATATCCGTATATCTCAAAATCAGCACTTGCCTGAGCAGACATACCGGTATTACTACCTCCCAGAATAACCTGTGCTTTACTGAACTCCGGATAAGCTTTCAAGTCCTGACGCATCTCATCGCAGACTGCTTCCAGCGAAATATCACGGTCACCCGGGTCCACCAGACTGATGTTGAAGGAAATGATATGCGAACCGTTGTCCTGCATAGAAGCCCAAGTATTATCGGAATCTGCCTGACCTACAGTATAGTTACATACCTTCATGATGTCCTTATACTTCGTCAGCCACTGATTAGTCAGTTTCTCTGAAAGCTCCTGCGCTATTTCCTTTCGTGTACCGATCGGCAACTCAAGCTGAACAGCGATACGGGCATTATCCTGTGCAGGGAAGAACTCCGTACCAATTCCTTTTGCACAAAGCAAACTGACAACAAAGAAAGCAATACAGCTCACAATCACAATCGGACGATGGCGAACTGCCCAGTTCAGCATCTTCGCATACCCGGTATCGAGTCCGTCTAACGCCTTCTCAATCGGAGTAAAGAAGAGCTTGAACATTTTCGACGGTCTCTTTTGCAGGCGGAGTAATTGCGAACAGAGCATCGGGGTCAGTGACAATGCCGCCACAGTAGACACAAACATGATGGCACACATCATCCAGCCCAGCTGTTTGAAAAGTACACCGGACATACCGCTTACCATTGTCAACGGGAAGAACACGGCAATCATGGTCAGTGTAGAAGCGATTACGGAAATCGCCACCTCATTCGTTCCATGCACTGCAGCCTGTTTCGGGTCCGAGCCACGCTCAATATGCGTCGTCACATTCTCAAGTACCACAATCGCATCATCCACCACCATACCAATGGCAATAGACAGAGACGAAAGCGAAATAATATTAATCGTATTTCCGGTAATTGCCAGATATATGAAAGAGGCAATCAATGAAAGCGGAATCGTGATACAGATAATCAACGTCGCGCGCCAGCGTCCTAAGAAAAGGAACACGACAATCACAACGAACAACAGAGCGTACATTACAGTTTCTGCCAAACTGTCAATCGTGTTCAGGATGTTATCGGAAGTATCTACAATCACTCCCAGCTTCACGTCACTCGGCAGGTTCTTCTGCAAGCGCGGAAGGGCTTCTTCTACTTTACGGGAGATTTCTACAGAGTTGGCTCCCGACTGCTTCTGAACTACAATCATTGCCCCCTGCACACCATTATTGTAAGTCTCCTGCGCACGTTCTTCTACTGTGTCAACAATCCGTGCCACATCACGCAGAAATACATTGGCTCCATTGTGCGTACCGACTACGATATCCGCCAACTGCCGGGAATCGTCAAATTCTCCTTCCACACGGAGTGCATACGTCTCACTACCGATATCGAAGTTACCACCTGGAATATTCTTGTTTTCGGCTCCGATAATAGAGCTGATTGTCTCAATGCTCAGGTTATACGCTTCCAGCTTATTGGGGTCGCAGTATACCTGAATCTCACGCTGCGGTGCACCACTGATAGACACCGTACCCACGCCGGGGATACGTGCCAGAGGGTTAACCACACGGTCATCCAATATTTTGTAAAGCGCAGCCTGGCTCTCATTAGCCTGTACCGAAAGCAATACAATAGGAATCATGTCCGTACTGAACTTGAAGATGATCGGATTCTCGACATCATCCGGAAGCTGAGAACTTACCATGTCAAGTTTGTCACGCACATCATTCGTCAGCACGTCAATATCATTACCAAACTCAAATTCCAGCGTAATCAATGACATGTTCTCGGAAGAACGAGAGGTAATATGTTTCAGGTTACTCACCGCATTCAAGGTATTCTCCAGCGGTCGGGTAACGTTATTTTCTATATCCGAAGCACTTGCGCCAGGATATGCGGTCATTACCATGATCGTATTTGTATCAATATCCGGATACAAGTCGATAGGTAACTTAGACAAAGAGAAAAGACCAAAAATCACCACTGCCAGAAAGCAGAGGGAGGTCATAATCGGTTTCTTAACCGCACCTTCGTATAAACTCATTTCTTTATCGTGATTAGTTTAATAGTGATTTTACTTCTCGATCTCTACTTCTGTACCGTTTATCAGACGTGCCTGTCCGGCCACTACCACCTGTGAGTTATCGGGCACACCGGATTTCAGCTCATACTCCGAGCCCATACGTCTGCCTAACTCTACTTTGTTGTAAGACACCTTGCCATCTTTATAAACGTACACATAGCGATCACCGGAACCTGCCTGTTTCACAATGGCCAAGTCGGGCACTACGACATTATCCGCCGTACCGAAGTTCAGAGTAGCACGGGCAAACATTCCCGGACGTACACGCTGATCTTTGTTGTCCAACTTGATCTCGATCTGGAAAGTACGGGTAGTTGCGTCGATAGTCGGATAGATCAGGCTGATAGTTCCCTTGAACAGTTCGTCACCATATACATCCAGCTTCACATCTACCGGCTCACCTTTCTTCACTTTCGTGAAGTAGGTTTCAGAAACGTTGATCATCAGCTTGACCGGAGTAATCTGCTCGACTACCAATACCGGACTGCCTCCGCTATACATATCACCATTATCATAATTACGGGCAGTGATTACTCCATTGATCGGACTCAACAGGAAAGTATTCTCCACCAGATTATCATAGGCAGTCTGCTTCACATCGAGCTGCATCTTCGAAGCATCCCACTCTGATTTAGAAGCACCACCTACTTTATATAGCTCGTCAATACGATTAAATTCTATTTTCTGATTGTCCAGTTGCAGTTTCGTTTGTGTCAGATTGGCTGCATCCATCTGTACCAACTTCTGACCTTTGGATACACGGTCGCCCACTTCTACCAGAATCCGGTCGATGCGGACAGGTGACGAAGGAGCAATGTTGTTCTTTACTTCAGCTTCTACCGTCGCTGTGTAATCTTGTATCTGATCTACGGGACGGGCCGTTACATCAGCCACTTTTACCCTAGGCTTCTCGTCTTCCTGTTTCAAAGCAGCCTTATCTTTTCCACCCGTACATGAGGCCATAACTACTGTCAATAGCAAAGCCACTAATTGGATACCTTTTTTCATATTCCTTAGTTGTAATTTTAGTTGTCTATCTTCTTTATTGTTTTCCCAAAACCTGATCAAGGTCAGCCTTCGCTGTCAGGTAATCGTAGATTGATTGATTGTAAGTAAGTTGTGCCTGTGTCAGGGATACTTGCGAACTATTAAGTTCGAGTACGGTTCCTTTACCTACTTCATAACGTTTTCCGGCAATCTGCACCGCTTTTTCAGCCTGCATCACGTTTTCCTTGTTGCTGACAACCTGTTCTGAACTGGCAGTCATATTGTTACGGTAGCTTACTACTTGCATATTCAGCTTTCTCTCCGTATCAATGCGGTTCCAGTCGAGCTGGCGCATCTGGATGCGGGCTGATTTTACTTTCGTAAAGTTACTCGCTCTATACAAAGGAATACTCAGATTGAACATCAGAGACGAACTGTTGCTCCATGTATAATCAAAGAAATTGATATTCGGATTATACAAAGACTGATACTGATAAGAGAAACTCATCGACAAAGTAGGCATAAAGTTCGTTCTCAACGACTTCACGTTCTTTTCGAGCAATTTCATATTCAACTCAAACTGCTTCATCGTCGTATTATTATCCAAACTCATATCTTCTTCTTTCAACTGATTGGCAAACAGCATTGATTCGTAGTTTGTCAGATTATCATCAGTCTTAATATCTACATCTGCCGTAATTCCCATCAACACTTTCAACTGGAGTTTCGCCAGCGTCACAGCATTAGCGGCAGAAATTACATTTGGTTTGATGCTACGCATCTGCACTTCTGCACTGATCTTATCAAATTCGCTGACTGCTCCTTGTTGATATTTGGCGTTCACAACGTTGAAATTATCTTCTGCCAACTTATAGCTGCCCTGAAGTACTTCATAACTATCCTGGGCAAGCATCAGCTGATAATAAGCTTTAGTTACCTGATTAATCAGATCCAGTTCGGAAGCACGTGACTTCTCTACCGCCAGTTCGATATCCGTCTTTGTCATTGACATAGCCCGGTAAACTGCCGGTGCAAACAAAGGTAGGTTAATGCTCAGTCCGGCATTAGCGGTATTCGTACCGTCTTGCCCCATCTTGAACGACATGTCGTTCAGTTTCATTTCAGCCGCTTTGATCGTGTGATCCAGTGATCCGTTTAGGCTTGCTTCAGGTAGCAGGCTCTGCCACGCTTCCTTACTTGCAACTTTCTTCAAGGCAATTTCTTCTGCTGCCACCTTTATCGTAGGATTCTCATCCAACGCTATTTCCAGGGCTTTATCCAGCGTCAGCGTCAGCGTATTCTGCGCTGTCTGTTCTGTCTGAGCCTTTGCAAAGCCAAACGCACAGAGTGCCATTGCTGTCAGAAGCATTTTCTTGCCTGTCAATCTTTTCAATCTGTTCATAAACTCGTTTCTATTTGATCCTTAATTGTTTGTCATCCGAATCTTACTCCTATTGTTGTTCGACCCGGTTTTTACGATATTCTGATATAAATTCTTCTAAAACTCTGGCTCCTTTTTCCGTGGAAATACCACGTATATAAGTAAACATGATGGATTCGTATACTTCTATAAAAGGATATTCGTTACAAATATCCGTATTCAACAACACATCGAACTGTTCGCGCACCAACAGGTTGACTATCTCAAAGTTGACATCCGAACGAAAAATACCTTGCTCCACACCCGACTTAAAAAAAGACATCGTCTTTTCCGAATCACTTTCACTGCGGTCTTTCATCATTGCATACACCTTCGGATATTTCTTGATATCCTCAAAAAAGCGTTTATTTGTCTGGTGAAAGATCTCAATACTCTTCTGAAAAACAGCAAGTATAACCTCCAGCACATTATTAGATTGTTCGTATATTGCCTGTAAGTATTTGTCTCTTTCAGCCTGTTTATGCAGAATACACTCCTTCAATAATGATTCCTTATCTGCAAAAACCTCATAGAGCGTACGTTTGGAAATTCCCAATGCTGCCGCAATGTCATCCATCGTAATACACTTAATACCTTTCAAAGTAAAAGCTTCTGTCGCGGTCATTATGATCCGTTCTCTCAACTCTGCCTTTTGGGACGCGTCTCTTCCATGCTCCATCATCACTCTTTTTTAGATTTTGTTAGACTCAGTTTACTATAAATTCACCATTTTAGGGGAAAAACGGAACAAAGATATATAGAAAACTCAATTAACAAATCAAGTTTCCTTTTATTTATAGCCCATTTGATAAATATTATCATTCACTAGAGGTATATGAAAACAAGTGTTAATAGGAAATACAGAGCAAAAGTAAGGAATAGCGGTATATGAAGTAAAGTTTTATCGTTATGAAGAGGGAAATAACCGGTAAATGCCGGATAAATACCGATAAGAATCGATATGTTATCCGGCAGTAACAGTCACCCATTATTAACGATAAACAAAAGGAGGTTTAGTACTCTAACTTAGTCCTTTTTAAAAAAGCAACTGTTTTATGTATCTCTTTGTACATCACGATGTCATCTTTCACAAAAGGCACTTCTTTCCGATAAGCATTCAGGAAACTCTCCAAAAGCGGAGAGGTTTTCAACGGACGGCGGAAATCGATACCCTGTGCGGCATTCATCAGTTCGATAGCAAGGATATGCTCCAGATTATCCATCACTTTATAAAGTTTAGTCGCGGCATTGGCGCCCATGCTTACGTGATCTTCCTGTCCATTAGACGAGACAATGGAATCGCTTGACGCGGCATAACAGTACATTTTGTTCTGGCTGACCATAGATGCAGCGGCATATTGTGGAATCATGAAACCGGAATTTAGTCCCGGATTGGCTACCAGAAACTCCGGAAGTTCACGGAGCCCCATGATCAATTGGGAAACACGACGTTCGGAAATATTTCCCAGTTCCGCCAAAGCAATGGCGAGAAAGTCATAGGAAATGGCAAGTGGCTGGCCATGAAAATTTCCACCGGAGATGATTCTGTCTTCATCAGGAAAGATCGTGGGATTGTCTGTAACGGAATTAATTTCAGTCAGCAACACGGAAGAAACATAGCGGATAGCATCTTTCGTTGCACCATGCACTTGCGGGATACAGCGAAAAGAGTAAGGATCTTGCACGTGCGCCTTAGGACGCTCGATCAGTTCACTGCCAGCCAGCAGCTTACGAAAGGCCTCTCCTGTTTCTATCTGTCCGGGATGAGGACGTATCTGTTGGATACAATCCATAAACGGATCAATGCGCCCGTCAAAAGCCTCAAGAGAAAGGGCAGCTATCAAATCGGCCTTTTTAGAGAGACGGAAGGCTTTGAGAATAGCAAACACACCATTGGCACTCATGAACTGTGTACCATTGAGCAACGCAAGCCCTTCTTTACTCATGAGCCGGACGGGCTCCCAGCCAAATTCGTCGAGTACGCTGATTGCTTCGCATTTCTTTCCTTTATAGTTAACGTCACCTACACCAATCAGAGGAAGAAACAGATTTGCTAATGGGGCAAGATCGCCGGAAGCACCCAAAGAACCACGATCGTAGACAATGGGCAGTACGTCGTTATTGAAAAAGTCGAGAATACGCTGTACGGTAATAAGTTGTACGCCACTGTGCCCCAACGAGAGAGCATGAGCTTTGAGCAGCATCATCAGTTTGATAATGACAGGACGAATTTCTTCTCCTACACTGCAAGCATGGCTCTTGATGAGGTTTTCCTGCAAGGTTCCCAATTCGTCGGGAGATATATTTTTAGTACATAAAGAACCAAAGCCTGTAGTAATGCCATATAAAGGTTCTTCGGAAGCAACTATTTTATGATCAAGATAATCACGACATTTCTGAATGCGGAATTTCGCTTCAGGAGCCAGTTCCAGTTTCAGGTTCTCATTGATAATCCGTTCGATGATTCCAAAAGTCAGTTCTCCGGAACCTATTTGATACACATTCTTGCTCATACGCGTAAGTCTTGGTTGACGGCATCCAGTAATTCCTTCTCTTTCCGGCAGGCGGTTTGCTCTATCAGGTCTGCTTCAGTCTGCAGTTGCACAACAAATTCCTTGTCTTTAAGTGCGCCCAGATTAATGCGGACATTCAATAATGCTCCCAATACAGCAGAACGTGCCGCCATCATAGCTACACAAGCGTCTGTTATAGCATTCCGGTTTCCTAGACGGGCAATGTCTGCTATGACGGGCATCATTTCGAGTGCTTTCCGGGCAACTTCCATCGGAATAAGAGCAGCATGCTTAGTGGCTTCCTGAATGGCAGCACTACGGACAGCTTTTTCTTCATCAGTAGCTTTGGGGAGTTTGAAGCAAGCAAAAACTTCATCATAAGCCTCGGAATCTTTATCAATCAAGGCGATGAATTCCTTTTGGAAATGAATGGTAAGTATCTGTGCATGCTGCATTACTTCCTCGCTAACTTCATATCCTTTTTTACCAATGGTAAGTCTGGTTACCATCGTTGCCAAAGCAGAGGCTAGTGCTCCACCTAAAGCGGCAATACTACCACCGCCAGGTACCGGATCATTGCCGGCTACCTTATCTAAAAAATCTTTTACGGTTAAATCTGCTAACATGGTATTTTATACTTTTAGTTATCAATTGACGGGGTATAGCATACCGCCTTTAATAGTCATGATGACACAGTTCATACCCACATAATACGGCAGAACATGATAATTATCTGAGTTCAGTAAAACAAAGTCACCTTGTTTGCCAACCTCAATGCTGCCAATCCGGTCTGCCCGATGGAGGGCAGCAGCCCCGTTGAGTGTCAGAGCAGTGATGGTCTCTTCAATACTAAGCTTCATGTAAATACACGCCAAAGCAATAGTCAACGGAATAGAACCGGAAAAACAGCTTCCCGGATTCAAATCTGTGGCAAGTGCTACGGCACAGCCGGCATCAATCATCTCACGACCACGCGCATAGGGCTCTTTCAACGCAAAGGCTGTCAGAGGCAGAAGGGTAGCTATCACTCTGGCGTCGGCCATTGCACGGATTCCTGTATCGGAGGCTTGAAGCAGATGGTCGGCAGATAATGCTCCCAATTCGGCAGCCAGTTCAGCACCACCCAAGGAGACGATTTCATCGGCATGGAGCTTTAGCATAAACCCTTGTTTCCGGGCTGCCAAAAGTAAGCGGCGGGACTGTTCGACAGAGAAAACGCCCTGTTCACAAAAGACATCGCAACACTCGGCTAATTCGTTCTCACGAACAACAGGAAGCATTTCACTGATCAGAAAATCAATATACTCGTCACTTCTCCCTTTATACTCTTCAGGAAGGGCATGAGCTCCCAAAAAAGTGGATACAATGTCGACACGTTTGTGCTCGTCATTATTCAGGCTACGCATGACTTTTAGCTGCAGCAACTCTGTTTCTCGATTGAGTCCATAGCCGCTTTTACCCTCTACCGTGGTGATTCCCATAGTACTCATCTTCTTCAGAAAGCTTTCGGCTGCCGAACGAAGTTTCAAGAAGTTCATTTGCCGGGTAGCTTTTACAGTACTTGCTATTCCGCCGCCACGTTCCATGATGGACATATAGCTTTCACCTTTGAGCCGCCAGGAAAATTCTTCAGAACGTTCTCCACCAAAAACAAAATGGGTATGTGAATCGACAAAACCCGGAAGCAGACAATGTCCCCGGGCATTATAATGCCAGTAATGCCGGTAATAACCGTCACGATTCTCTCCACGACTTTCACCAACGTAAGTGATTATTCCTTTGGTTACCTCTACCGTTCCATTTTCTATAATCCGAAGATTTCCCATTTCCGCACCTTTACGGGCAGAGATTCCTGTCGGGGTGACAATACGGGCATTGAATATAATCAGGTTTTCACTCATTTATTTCTTACATTAATCGTTCTTTGTATTTCAATAGAGGGAAAGCTATTCCATGATACGTGCTTCCAGCACCTGCTCCATGGAGAAATTCTCCAGTCCCAAATAATAAGAAGCCGTATCTATTAATGCTTCCATTGGAACCAAACCGACAATCTCACTACCGACAATCGTTACCCCATAACGACGAGCTTCAATACGCACCAGTTCGAAAGCACGATAAAGAGCAGTACGGGTATAGTCAGTCATATTGATGGATACCTGGGTGATATCTCGCTCTTTCAGTTCTACTCCCATCGCCTTGACATAACGGAGACCGCCATTAATATGCCGGATATTTTTTGCGATCTTCGTTGCCACTTCAAGATTATTGGTACTTAAATTAATATTATAAGCAACAAGTGGCATTCGGGCACCAATAGCTACTGTGCCGGCAGTAGGATGACGTTCGGCAGGCCCGAAATCAGGTTGCCATTCAGGAAGTTTGATTTTATCAGCCATTCCTTCGAACTCTCCTTTACGAACGGAAGCCAGATTTTCCCGGTGGGGAGCTGTTGCAGACTTTTCATAAAGAAAGACAGGAAGGTGATATAACTCTGCTACCCGCGAAGCAACTTCTTTCGACAAAGCAACTGCCTCTTCCATCGTAGTATTCTTTATCGGAATGAAAGGAACCACATCTACCGCTCCCATGCGGGGGTGCTGTCCGCTATGATGGTTAAGGTCTATCAAACGAACGGCAATACCAATAGCTTCAATGACTGCATTGCGCAAAGCTTCCGGTTCGCCAACTAATGTAACAACCAAACGGTTGTGATCTTCATCATTGCTATAATCGAGTAACTTCACACCGGCTCTGCCACGAAAAGGAGCTACTATCTTGTCTATTTTCTCTAAATCCCGCCCCTCACTAAAGTTGGGGACACATTCGATAATCTTATTCCAATTCATATACTATAAATAAATGTTTGTTTATATGTTGATTACTTTCTATTACAGCGAATGATTGTACTTTTAATCAAATCGTCATCAGCCAGGTAAGGCATCGTTATATGATATCCCTCCGAATGTGATTCATTGAAAGCAGCACTGGTCTCTATCGCATGTGGATTGCGTGCCCATGCACGCCGGGCAACTCCTCCCATCACATCCCAAAGCATAGCTGAACGAAGTATTCCGTCTACCCGTTCACTACCGTCACATACCATACCGAAACCACCATTTATCGCTTTTCCGATACCTACTCCCCCACCATTATGCAAGGCCACCAGACTCATCCCCCGCGCACAGTTGCCGGCGAAACACTGAACAGCCATATCAGCCATAACATTGCTTCCGTCTTTGATATTTGAGGTTTCACGGAAGGGTGAATCTGTTCCACTCACATCGTGATGGTCACGTCCCAACATAATCGGTCCCACTTCTCCCCGCCGCACCATTTCATTGAAACGAAGGGCGATATTCATTCTTCCTATGGCATCCTGATAGAGAATACGCGCCTGAGTGCCCACCACTAAACAATTCTTTTCTGCATCACGTATCCAATTATAATTATCCAGATCCTGCCCCCGCCGATTGACATCAATGCACTCCATAGCGGCACGGTCCGTTTTTATCAAATCCTCATGCTTGCCACTCAGGCACACCCACCGGAAGGGGCCATAACCGTAATCAAAGAGTTGAGGTCCCATGATATCTTCTACATAACTCGGCCATATAAAACCATCTTTCTCATCAATGCCATTGCGGGAAATTTCTTTCACTCCGGCATCATAAATAGCTTTCATAAAAGAATTACCATAATCAAAGAAGTAGGTGCCATGTGCCACCAGTTTCTGGATAACCTCGAAATGACGGTGCAAAGAAGCATCAACCAAACTGCGAAACTTATCAGGAGATTCGTGAAGAAGACGTGTACGCTCTTCGAAGGTCAGACCTGCGGGACAATAGCCACCTTCGTAAACAGCATGGCAAGAAGTCTGATCGGACAAAAGTTCAATGTGGATCTGTTCGCGTTCCGCATGTTCCAGCAAATCGACGACATTACCATGATAAGCTATCGAGCATGGTTTCCGGCGTTCCATCGCCTCTTTTGCCAAATGGAAAGCTTCCGATATGTTTTGCGTGACATGTCCTACCCATCCCTGCTGATAACGCGTTGCGATACGGGAACTATCGACTTCTGCTATAATAGAGGCTGCTCCGGCTATTTCAGCCGCTTTTGGTTGTGCCCCACTCATTCCTCCCAAACCGGAAGATACAAAAAGATGACCTCGTAAATCTTGATCTTGTGGAATGCCAAGTTTCAATCGTCCGGCATTGAGTAATGTATTAAAAGTACCATGAACAATGCCCTGCGGACCAATGTACATCCAACCACCTGCCGTCATCTGACCATAATTAGCTACTCCCATCTGTGCAGCAATATGCCAATCATGCTGATTGTCAAACTGTCCTATCATCATAGAATTGGTAATAATCACGCGGGGAGCATCTGGACGGGAACGAAACAGTCCCAACGGATGTCCAGATTCAATAACCAGTGTCTGCTCATGGGTAAGTTCTTCAAGATATTGCTTGATCAAGCGATATTGCATCCAGTTCTGACAAACTTGCCCGGTTTCACCATAAGTGACTAGTTCATAAGGATACAATGCAATATCAAAACTGAGATTGTTATCAATCATCACTTGAAAAGCCTTGCCCTCTATGCATTTGCCATGATATTCATCAATCGGTTTTGCTTTCAGATCGCCTGTAGGACGGAAGCGGTATCCGTAAATTCGTCCACGGCTACGCAATTCTTCCATAAATTCAGGAGCCAGTTGTTCATGCAACGCTAAAGGGATATAGCGCAATGCATTCTTCAATGCCGTAGCTGTCTGCGACGGCGTAAGCGTATAATTACGATCGGGAGCCCTCCGGATACCTTCTGTGAAAGCCGGGTATGGAGGTAATGTGTTGCCAAGAGTTATCTTCATAATAAGCAGAATTAAGGATTACAAACTGTAAGCAATACAGTTCTATAACTCTTCGCAATATAGAAAAAAAGGAGAGAAAAGACAAGATTTTCAGTAGATTTATTATCAGAAAGGCATTATTTATTCTTTCTCCTGTTCATCACACAGCATTTGCAGATACTTGAAAGTATGCTTCGCTTCCTGACTATCATTTGTAAGGTAGGCGTGCTTCCAGTCCGGATGATTCTCCAGTAATTGCTCCATCTTTTCTTTTCCCACAAAATCAACCTTGCCCGTTTCATCATTCAGCTCATAACAAACTCGTTTGGTTACTAAGCTTGAAGCAGCAAGAGCATCTCCTACATTTCCTCCTAATTTTACATCATCTTCTTCGGCAAAAGTTCCTCCAATGACTGACCCTAAAGGCATTGCACAAAAATAGATATTCTTACCCAGTTGAACAGCCGGAGCATACCATGCCCCGAAACGCATCTTCTTATAACGTAACTTACGACAGTTGACAAATAAATCTCCCTTAGCAGTGCGTACTGCAAAACAACGCTTCTTCAACTGACGACACATAGATTCATCATTGCCTGCCGTTATCCGGTAGTCAGCTCCCCCTGTCAATAAAATCTGGCTCCTGGAACGCTTCTCCACTCGCAACACTGCAATAGTATCGCCATCTTGAGTCATCAACTCCTTCAAATTTGAATAAATGATATTCTGCGCAACTAACGGAAGGCTAATCACGCTCATCAGCAACCACAAAATACATCCTTTCTTCATAAGCCATCCTCCTTTCTTCATTTAACGCCTTTTCGAGTGGAAAGTTATAAATTTTAGCGCATAAATGCAAGAATGAAAAAAGAAATGTTCAAAAAAGAAGCTAAGAAACTGCTTCCAGCTTCTCTACATGGTATTGTGTATATGCAATTATTTCACAGCGAACTCGATATAGACTCCCCTTTGTTATAATAGGAATAAAGAAAGCATATCATAAACGGATGACCGTTAATAAAGAGTAAATCTACTCTTTACCCCAACAAGCTCCCATTCAGCCTTTTGCGAATTATATTACCTTTGCCCGAAAAGTAATATAATCACATGGAAAAACAGGAGGATATTATAGCAGCATATCAACAAATCATCCAGGAAACAGAACGACAATTACAAAAAACGTGGAAACGCATTCGTTATATTAGCCTTCTACGACTGCTTTTGTTCATAGAAGCAGTAGCCTCTGCCATTATCTTCTGGTCCGATGGCTGGTTAAAACTCACGATATTTACAGTGATTCCCATCATTGCTTTCATTTGGCTAGTACAAAGTCACAACCGATGGTTTTACTGGAAAGATTATCTCAAAAAAAAGATAGTAATTAATCAGCAGGAGCTACGAGCACTGCAATATGACTTCTCTGACTTCGACAACGGAAAGGAATACATTGATCCATCACATCTTTATACCTTCGATCTAGATATATTTGGCAACCACTCACTATTTCAATATATCAACCGTACTTCAACCCCCATTGGTAAACAACGTCTTGCCAACTGGTTCAATGCCCATTTGGAAAAAAAGGAGGCTATAGAACAACGCCAGGAAGCAATTCGAGAATTATCTACAGAACTTGAATTCCGTCAACAATTCCGTCTGCTCGGGTTACTTTATAAAGGAAAGCCTTCCGATACCTCCGAAATTAAAGAGTGGGTAAACAGCCCAAGCGACTATCGAAAACATGCTTTTCTCCGCATCCTCCCGACAGCAGTAGGCATTATAAACCTTCTATGTATTGGTTCTGCCATAATGGGAATTCTACCTGCAAGCATTAGCGGAATAGTATTTGCCTGTTTTGTCGTATTCAGCTTCGTCTTCTCCAAAGGAATAACTAAAATACAAGCAACATATGGCGAGAAACTACAGATTTTGTCTACTTACGCAGACCAAATCCTCATCACCGAGAAAAAAGAAATGCACAGCCTTGCATTGCAACGAATAAAAGCCGAACTCTCAAGCCAGAATCAAACTGCCTCACAATCTGTACACCGACTGGCTAAACTCATGAATGCACTCGACCAACGCGGAAACTTGCTAATGAGTACAATTTTGAACGGCCTACTCTTTTGGGAACTCCGCCAGGTTATGCAAATTGAAAAATGGAAAGAAGTACACTCCGCAGACCTTCCACGCTGGATTGAAGCTATCGGAGAAATGGATGCCTATTGTTCACTTGCAACATTCTCATACAACCATCCGGATTACATCTATCCTCAAATAACTTCTCAATCTTTCCATCTGCAAGCTGAAGCGTTAGGACATCCACTCATGGACCGCAACAAATGTGTCCGAAATGGAATTGATATGGAAAAACGCCCATTCTTTATCATTATTACCGGTGCCAACATGGCAGGTAAAAGTACTTACTTGCGTACTGTAGGTGTAAATTATCTTTTATCCTGCATAGGAGCTCCAGTATGGGCTACTAAAATGGAAATATTCCCAGCTCGTCTCATCACGAGCCTCAGGACTAGTGATTCACTGACAGACAACGAATCTTATTTCTTTGCTGAACTCAAGCGACTAAAACTGATTATTGACAAACTAAAAGCCGGAGAAGAGTTATTTATTATCCTTGATGAAATTTTGAAAGGAACTAACTCTATGGACAAGCAGAAAGGTTCTTTTGCTCTGATCAAACAGTTTATGAATATGAACTCTAATGGCATTATTGCTACTCATGACTTGCTATTGGGCACGCTGATAGATGCTTTTCCACAAAATATCCGAAATTATTGTTTCGAAGCGGACATCACCAATAATGAACTGACATTTTCTTACGAGATGAGAAATGGGGTCGCACAAAATATGAATGCATGTTTCTTAATGAAAAAAATGGGGATTGCCGTCATCGACAGCTAATCCCCGTATGTCAAGTTATTCCTTAAGGCTTGCTTATTATAAGCTACTAAAACGTAGAAATGCAATGTCAGCAGATTATCAATCCATTATCCATTTATTCCTGCATTTTCACACTTCACATTTTAGAAAAGGTATTCTATTGAGAGTAATCCACCATCAATATGAATATCCTTTGCATTAAGTTAACTCAATTGACTTTTAGCCAAAAACGCAGCAACAGCTGCAGCAGCATCATTTGTAAAATAATGCACAGCAGTCATCGGCTGGTATGTATAAGGTACAAACTGGAATAGCTGCACAGCTGCAAACTTATTATCAGCAGATAGTATCACATCCATACGTATATTACCACTTGACTCACTCTTAATCTTAGAATCTGCAGAAAATGAACCGGAATTAACAAGATCAGTCAACTTATCCATATGTTTCAGATCAAAGAAAAGACTACGTTCCTTCGCCACACTTCCTGTCGGCACATATATAACTTCTTTTGACTTCCAAAAAAGTCGGAAAATTCCCAAAAGAAACAATCCTGTTCCAAAGACCATCAGAGCCATGCTTATAGTAGAAGACTTATCTTCTAACTCAAAGGTAGAAGCAAAAGATAAAATACCCACCAATAACATTACACAAGAGATTAAAAGACCAGAGATACTCGTACGTTTAGCGATATCGGGATGTGAAGATGCAAATATAGTAGCATCGATAGCTTGAGTTGCCATAATGTTGAAGTTTAAATTATTAGTAAAAATATAAAGATAATAGAGATTGACCAGCATTATAGCAATGCCAGTAATCAGAAAATAACACCAATAAATAAACGTCTAAATAATAATATGCCTTAAAGTAAATACATAGTATTCACTTGCAGGTTGGCAACAATAGGAAGTCGTAGTATTATAAATCTTCCCCCAATGTTGAGACAGTGAATTATCATGGTCAGCACAGCATTGCAGCACATTTCTCAAAGATGAGAAGTATTCACTGATTTGCACACGTTGTATACGTGTCACCGATACTTGGTGGCTCTGCAAATTAGTCAATTCAGCCACAGGAAGATAAGGAGACTCAGGAGCATTAATCTGTCCCTGCGGTCTCATAGAATATGTAATAGCACATTCCTGCTTTTCCACCTGTTTTTCGGTGAAAACATTACCGGCAATCCCATGAAGGGCAACTGCCAGCAGCAGGAACAATATTACTTTTACAAATTTTGCCATATTCTCTTGCAAATATAACAGATAATTCTTACGAAAAGTTCATTTAGGAAATCTTTTAATGTATCTTAGGATAAGTAAAATTGTAAGGACACAAAAAAGGCTACTCTTACGCGAGTAGCCTTTTTTATATGTATAAGAATAATTGTAAAATTATTCAGCTGATTCAGCCTTTGGTTCTTCAGTTGTAGGAGCTGCAGGTGCAGCAACTTCTGCACTCTTCTTAGACCGACGAGTACGAGTAGCTTTCTTAGCAACTTTTTCTTTAGCCATATTCTCATTGTAATCAACTAACTCAATGAAGCACATTTCTGCATTGTCACCTAAACGGTTACCAGTTTTGATGATACGAGTATAACCACCCGGACGATCAGCAATCTTAACCGAAATTTCTTTGAACAATTCTGTTACTGCAATCTTATCTTGCAAGTTGCTAAATACAACACGACGAGAGTTCGTAGTATCTTCTTTAGACTTTGTAATCAAAGGTTCAACAAACTTCTTCAAAGCTTTTGCCTTTGCCACAGTCGTAGTGATTCTTTTGTGCTTGATCAAAGAGCAAGCCATGTTAGATAACATAGCGCTTCTATGAGAAGCAGTACGACCTAAATGATTGAATTTTTTATTATGTCTCATTTTTTATTCTTTATCTAATTTATATTTAGAAATGTCGGTTCCAAACGACAGATTCAGACTTTCCAGCAAATCATCAAGCTCGGTAAGCGATTTCTTTCCGAAGTTTCTGAACTTCAACAGATCAGTTTTGTTGAATTGTACCAAGTCGCCGAGAGTTTCTACGTCAGCAGCCTTCAAACAATTGAGGGCGCGAACTGACAAGTCCATATCTACAAGCTTAGTCTTCAACAACTGACGCATATGCAATACTTCTTCGTCAAACTCTTCATTGCCATCAGTATCGTTACTTTCAAGCGTAATCTTCTCGTCAGAGAATAACATGAAGTGATAGATCAGAATTTTTGCAGCTTCTTTCAGCGCTTCTTTCGGATGTATAGAACCGTCGGTACTAATCTCAAGCACTAGCTTTTCGTAGTCAGTCTTCTGTTCTACACGGAAGTTTTCTACAGCATACTTGACATTACGTATCGGTGTATAAATAGAGTCGATTGGAATTACATTAACATCCGTGCAATATTCGCGATTCTCATCAGCAGGAACATATCCACGACCTTTGTTAATAGTAATATCAATCTGCATAGTTGCCTTAGAATCTAAATGACAAATAACTAATTCCGGATTTAACACTTCAAATCCAGTCAAATACTTACCTATGTCACCTGCTTTAAATTCACTTGAATTCTCGACAGTGATGCTCACTTTTTCGCTCTCGAATTCTTCAACTACTTGCTTGAATCTCACTTGTTTCAGATTCAAGATAATGTTGGTAACATCCTCTTTTACTCCAGGTACACTAGAAAATTCATGCTCCACACCATCTATTCTGATAGTAGTGATAGCAAAACCCTCTAATGAAGAGAGTAGGATACGGCGTAATGCATTACCTACGGTAATACCAAAACCCGGTTCCAACGGACGAAATTCGAATTTACCGAATCTGGAGTCCGCCTCCAACATTAATACTTTATCAGGTTTTTGAAATGCTAATATCGCCATGAAATTAATTATTATTTAGAATACAATTCAACGATCAAATGTTCTTTAATGTTCTCAGGAATGTCTGCTCTTTCAGGTATATGCAACATTTTACCAACCTTAGAAGTTTCATCCCATTCCAACCAAGCGTATTTGCTATGATTGAAACCTGCGAGAGAGTTAGCAATTACTTCCAAAGATTTTGATCTTTCACGAACACCAATCAATTGTCCTGGTTTTACTGCGAATGAAGGAATGTTTACCACTTCACCATCTACAGTAATATGCTTGTGACTAACCAACTGACGAGCAGCAGCACGTGTAGGAGCAATACCCAAACGGAATACTACATTGTCAAGACGGCCTTCCAGCAATTGAAGAAGCACCTCACCGGTAATACCCTTAGCGGTAGCAGCTTTTTCAAACAAATTGCGGAATTGTTTTTCTAAAACTCCATAAGTGTATTTCGCTTTCTGCTTTTCACGAAGTTGCACACCATATTCAGAAGTCTTTCTTTTTCTTGAATTTCCGTGTTGTCCGGGAGGATAGTTTTTCTTTGATAAAACTTTATCAGCTCCAAAGATACCTTCACCGAATTTACGGGCTATTCTTGATTTTGGTCCAGTATATCTAGCCATTTCTTTTAAATATTTAATTGTTTATTCATGAACTCAATTTGTTGCAGCCGCGATTGCAGAGAAGAAATTATTGCAATCCAAAAACAAAATCAAGATCATTTTAAGTTTTAAAGGTAAATTAAACTCTACGTCTTTTCGGAGGACGACAACCATTATGTGGAAGCGGAGTTACGTCGATAATCTCTGTAACTTCAATACCTGCTCCGTGGATAGTTCTAATAGCAGACTCACGTCCGTTACCTGGACCCTTCACATATGCTTTTACCTTTCTCAGGCCAAGATCGAATGCTATTTTTGCACAATCCTGGGCAGCCATTTGAGCTGCATAAGGAGTATTCTTTTTTGAACCTCTAAATCCCATCTTTCCAGCAGATGACCAAGAGATAATCTGCCCTTCACTGTTTGCAAGAGAAACAATAATATTGTTGAAAGATGAATGAACATGCAACTGTCCATTAGCGTCAACTTTCACATTTCTCTTCTTTGCTGCAACTGTTTTTTTTGCCATATCAACAATTATTATTTAGTAGCTTTTTTCTTATTAGCAACGGTTTTCTTTCTACCCTTACGAGTACGTGCATTGTTCTTAGTGCTCTGACCTCTAACAGGCAGACCAATACGGTGACGTACACCACGATAGCAACCAATATCCATTAATCGCTTAATGTTCAATTGGATTTCAGAACGAAGATCACCTTCCACTTTATACTCTGCACCGATAATCTCACGAATCTTAGCAGCCTGATCATCTGTCCAGTCTTTAACCTTCAGATCTTTATCTACACCAGCTTTATCTAAAATTTTTGCTGAACTACTGCGACCTATACCATATACATAGGTCAACGCAATCTCACCTCTCTTATTCTGAGGTAAATCTACACCAACTATTCTTATAGCCATATACTAAATTATTTTTTTTGCAAAAATAATAAATTATCCTTGACGTTGTTTATACTTAGGATTTTTCTTGTTAATAACATACAAACGGCCATTACGTCTAACGATCTTACATTCTGGCGTGCGTTTCTTTAATGATGCTCTTACTTTCATATCTTAATTTATTTATATCTAAACACAATTCTTCCTTTCGATAAGTCGTAAGGAGACATTTCGACTCTCACTTTATCTCCCGGCAAGATCTTGATGTAATGCATACGCATCTTACCCGAAATATGTGCAGTAATCTCATGTCCGTTTTCTAATTCAACACGAAACATTGCATTAGACAATGCTTCAACTATAACTCCATCTTGTTCTATTGCAGATTGCTTTGCCATATTATATTGCTTTATCTCCTAAAACTTCTTCTATGAATTTGAATGAAGACAAAATATCAGCCTCACCAGCTCCAACAGCTATCGTATGTTCAAAGTGCGCAGCACATTTACGATCTCTGGTCCTCACAGTCCATCCGTCACCTTCCATAATCACTTGTCTGTCTCCCAATGTTATCATCGGCTCAATCGCAATACAAAGCCCCCTTTTCATCAAAGGGCCATATCCTCTCTTACCGTAATTAGGAACCTGAGGATCTTCATGCATTTCTTTACCAATACCGTGACCGACAAACTCACGCACTACACCATAAGAATGAGATTCACAATATTGCTGAATAGCATATCCGATATCACCAATTCTTTTTCCATGTACTGCATTCTGAATACCGATATATAACGCTTCTTTAGTTACTTTCAACAAGTTACGAATTTCTTCGTCTACCTCTCCTACACAAAAAGTATAAGCAGAATCTCCACAAAAACCGTTCATATATGTCCCACAGTCCACAGATACGATATCGCCGTCTTTCAGAACAATATCCCCAGGAATCCCATGTACTACCTGCTCATTTACAGAAGTACAGATGGATGCAGGAAACGGATCTCCATATTGATTCGGGAATCCTTTAAAAGTTGGAGTTGCTCCATTATCTCTAATGAATTCTTCAGCAACTTTATCCAACTCACGTGTAGTTACACCAGGCTTCACCACTTTAGCAACCTCAGCTAGAGTTCTACCGACAAGCAAGTTACTCTGACGGAGCAATTCTATTTCATCTTCTGTCTTAAGAAATATCATTTCTATTCTAAAGAATTAATATGCCGCTACACCAGCGCGCCCCTTAATACGACCAGATTTCAACAGACCATCATAATGTCTCATCAACAAATGACTCTCAACCTGTTGCAGTGTATCAAGAACAACACCTACAAGAATTAACAAAGATGTACCGCCGAAGAATTGAGCAAATCCAGCCTGCACCCCAAATATACCAGCGAAAGCGGGCATAATAGCCACCAACGCCAAGAAGAAAGAACCCGGTAAAGTAATACGAGACATGATATCATCAATATACTCTGCTGTTTTCTTTCCAGGTTTGATACCAGGGATAAAACCATTATTTCTCTTCATATCCTCAGCCATCTGAGTCGGATTGATTGTAATTGCAGTATAGAAATACGTAAATAATATAATCATTACCGCAAAAACAAAATTATACCAGAAACTTGTATGATCTGTAAACGCATGCAAGAAACCACCTGCGTTATTTACATTATTCGAAAAACCAATAAATGTAATTGGAATAAACATGATTGCCTGAGCAAAGATGATAGGCATTACACCAGCAGCATTCACTTTCAAAGGAATATACTGTCTTGCACCACCATATTGCTTATTACCAACAATTCTCTTAGCGTACTGTACAGGAATTTTTCTTGTACCTTGCACCAACAGAATTGCAGCACCAATCACTAATAACAAGAATACGACTTCAATTATAAACATAATCAGACCACCACTCTTATTTGCCACTCTAGATACAACTTCTTGTATCAAAGCATCAGGGAAACGAGCGATAATACCAATCAAGATGATAAATGAAATACCGTTACCAATACCTTTATCAGTAATTCTTTCACCAAGCCACAAAATAAACATACTACCTGCTGCCAAAATGATGGTAGAGGTAACCATAAACAGAGTCCAATCTAATGAAGCATTTAAGGAAGGTCCAGCCTGCATTTTAAGATTGAGCAAATAAGAAGGGGCCTGAACTAACAATATAGCAATCGTCAAATAACGAGTATATTGATTCATTTTTCTTCTGCCGCTCTCACCTTCGCGCTGCAACTTCTGGAAATACGGCACAGCGATTCCCAATAGCTGAATTACGATAGATGCAGAGATATAAGGCATAATTCCTAATGCAAAAATAGAGGCATTAGAAAATGCTCCTCCAGAGAACATATTTAACAAGGCTAGAAGGCCTTCACTTGTTTGTTCGTGCAATTTCGCCAACATTGCCGGATTGATACCCGGTAATACGACATACGATCCGAAACGATAAATTGCCACAAACAATATGGTGATGAGGATCCGCTGTCTCAGATCCTCAATCTTCCATATATTCTTTAATGTTTCAATAGCTTTTCTCATTGAATCAGAGTTTTACTACAGTTCCACCAGCAGCTTCAATAGCAGCTGCAGCACTCTTAGAGAATGCATTAGCTTCTACTTCAAGCTTGTTAGTCAGAGCTCCGTTACCCAATACTTTAACCAACTGATTTGAAGAAATAAATCCTGCTTCGATAAAGTCACTAATACCAACTTTTGTCAAATTCTTAGCTTCTGCAAGCGTCTGAATTGTATCCAGGTTGATAGCCTTATATTCTACACGATTGATATTCTTAAAACCAAATTTAGGTACTCGACGTTGAAGAGGCATCTGACCACCTTCAAAACCAACTTTCTTAGAGTATCCAGATCTTGATTTAGCTCCTTTATGACCTCTTGTAGAAGTACCACCTAAGCCAGAACCGGCACCACGTCCTATTCTTTTTCTTGTCTTAGTAGATCCTTCTGCAGGTTTTAAATTACTTAAGTTCATATTGTAATTCGTTTTTTTATTCAACAAATAATTACTTAACAATGGTAACCAAGTGTTTTACTTTATCTACCATTCCAAGAATTGAAGGAGTGCTTTCGTGTTCAACCACGCGGTTCAGTTTGCGAAGTCCCAGTGCATCAAGAGTTCTTTTCTGATCAGCTGGAGCACCAATTCTGCTTTTAACTTGTTTAATCTTTATAGTTGACATATCTCCTCCTTATCCTCTAAATACTTTTTCAACACTAATTCCTCTGTTTTGAGCAATCATTCTCGCATCACGCATTTCACTCAAAGCTTCAATTGTAGCTTTAACAAGGTTGTGCGGGTTTGAAGAACCTTTAGATTTTGCCAAAACGTCAGTAATACCAACACTTTCCAATACAGCACGCATTGCACCACCAGCTACTACACCAGTTCCGTGAGATGCAGGTTTGATGAATACTTCAGCACCACCAAACTTAGCTGATTGTTCATGAGGAACAGTACCCTTCAAAACAGGTACTTTCACCAGGTTCTTTTTAGCTGATTCAACGCCTTTAGCGATAGCAGCTGTTACTTCACCTGCTTTACCAAGTCCCCAACCGATAATACCTTCTTCGTTACCTACAACAACGATTGCAGAGAAACTAAAAGTTCTACCACCTTTGGTAACTTTAGTAACACGATTAATAGCAACCAATCTATCTTTCAGTTCTATATCGTTAGTAACCTTAACTCTATTATTAACTCCTGCCATAATGATTAAAATTTAAGTCCACCGTTACGAGCAGCATCAGCTACTTCTTTTACTCTCCCATGATACAAGTAACCATTACGGTCGAAAACAACAGTAGTTATACCTGCCTCCTGAGCCTTTTTAGCAATCATTTCACCAACTTTAGCAGCTTGTTCTTTCTTTGCGACTTTCTCAGCCATACCTAAAGAAGAAGCAGCGGCCAGTGTTTTACCAGAAAGATCATCGATAATCTGGACATAAATTTGCTTGTTACTTCTAAATACACTCATACGCGGACGCTCAGCAGTACCTGAAATCTTATTGCGTACTCTATATTTGATCTTAACTCGTCTTTCTATTTTTGTTGTCATAATAATCTAATTTTATATGATTTACTTAGCACCGGCTGATTTACCAGACTTTCTACGAATTACTTCGCCAACAAACTTAATACCTTTACCTTTATATGGTTCAGGTTTACGGAAAGAACGTATTTTAGAGCAAACTTGACCAAGCAATTGTTTGTCACACGATTCCAATATAATAAGAGGGTTCTTATTTCTTTCAGACTTAGTTTCAACTTTCACCTCAGCAGGCAATTGAATGAAAATATTGTGTGTATAACCTAAAGCCAGTTCAATGATGTTACCTTGGTTAGAAGCACGGTAACCTACACCGACAAGTTCCAGTTCCTTTTTATATCCTTCAGACACGCCCACAACCATGTTGTGAACTAAAGAACGATACAAACCATGGAAAGCATGTTTCTGCTTCGGGTTATCGATCATTTCTTTTTCGTTTTCTGTTAAAGTTACGTGTCCGTCTTCAATGGCAACATTGATAGCAGGATTCACATATTGGCTAAGTTCGCCTTTGGGTCCCTTTACGGTAACCACATCATCCTTCAGAGTGACTGTCACTCCAGCAGGGATACTAATGGGTAATTTTCCTATTCTTGACATTGCTTATTCCTCCTAAATTAATATACGTAACACAAGACTTCACCACCGATTTTCAGTTCGGCAGCCTCTTTGTTAGTCATTACACCTTTGGAAGTAGATATTATAGCAATACCCAGCCCATTAATAACACGCGGCATATCTTTATAACCGGTATACTTACGCATACCTGGAGAAGATACTCTTTCTAATTTCTTGATTGCGTTAACTTTGTTAACAGAATCATACTTCAAGGCAACCTTAATAGTTCCTTGAGGACCATCTTCTACAAACTTATAGTTAAGAATGTAGCCTTTTTCAAAAAGAATCTTAGTGATTTCTTTTTTCAAGTTCGAAGCAGGAACTTCTACAACTCTGTGCTTAGCACCAATTGCGTTCCGCAACCTCGTCAAATAATCTGCTATTGGATCAGTCATATAAAATAAATTAAATTAATCAGGACTTCCCTGACAATATTTAAACAATAATTACCAGCTTGCTTTCTTTACGCCCGGGATCAGACCGTTAGATGCCATCTCACGGAACTGGATTCTTGAAATTCCGAACTGACGGATATAACCTTTAGGACGACCAGTCAGTTTGCAACGGTTGTGCAGACGAATCGGATTAGAATTCTTAGGCAACTCTTGCAATTTCTGTGCAGCTTCAAAAGCATCGGCAGGTTCACCTGTTCTCACGATTTGCTTCAAAGCAGCTCTTTTCTCGGCGTATCTGGCTACTAATTTAGCACGCTTTACTTCACGTGCTTTCATTGATTCCTTTGCCATATTCTATTAATCTTTTTTAGCGTTTTTAAAAGGTAAACCGAATTCCTTCAACAAGGCATAACCTTCTTCATCTGTCTCCGCAGAGGTTACAAAGGTAATATTCATTCCGAGAATTCTTGTAATACTATCGATATTTATTTCAGGAAAAATAATTTGTTCCTGAATACCAAGGGTATAGTTACCTTTACCATCAAACTTACTTTCAATACCTTTGAAGTCACGAATACGAGGAAGAGCTACACGAACTAGTTTTTCCAGGAATTCATACATTCTTTCACGGCGCAAAGTTACCATAACACCAATAGGCATTTTTTTACGTAACTTAAAGTTTGCGATATCTTTACGAGAAATGGTAGCTACGGCTTTCTGACCTGTGATAGCTGTCATTTCATTGATTGCTACTTCAATAATCTTCTTATCAGCAACAGCCATACCTAAACCTTGATTGATAACAATCTTCTTAAGTACGGGTACCTGCATCGTTGAAGAATACTGGAATTGTGATTTCAATGCAGGTGCAATACGATCTGCATATTCTTTCTTTAGGCTAGCAGTATTACTCATTACTAAATCTCCTCTCCTGATTTTTTAGAATAACGCACTAAAGTTCCTTCAGAACTCTTTCTTCTCCCAATACGCGTCGCTTTACCAGTTTTTGCATCAACCGGATTCAAGTTTGAAATGTGGATAGAAGCTTCTTGCTTCACAATACCACCTTGCGGATTCTTTGCATTCGGCTTAGTGCTCTTAGATACCATATTGATACCCTCAACAATTGCACGACCTTCTTTAACAAGAACCTTCAATACACGACCAGTTTTGCCCTTATCTTCGCCAGCATTTACGTAAACTGTATCGCCTTTTTTAATATGTAATTTACTCATTACTCAAATCTTTTACAAATTAAAGTACCTCAGGCGCAAGTGACACAACCTTCATGTTTGCAGCACGAAGTTCTCTTGCTACAGGACCGAAAATACGACTTCCTCTAATTTCACCTGCATTATTAAGCAACACGCAAGCATTATCATCAAAACGTATATAAGAACCATCAGGACGACGGATTTCTTTCTTCGTACGTACAATCAAAGCCTTTGATACTGCACCTTTTTTAACATCACTCGAAGGGATAACACTCTTTACGGAAACTACAATAACATCTCCTACTGAAGCGTAACGACGACCTGTGCCACCCAATACACGGATACACAAAGCTTCTTTAGCTCCACTGTTATCACATACTGTAAGTCTGGATTCTACTTGTATCATAATTACTTAGCTCTTTCAATTATTTCTACTAATCTCCATCTTTTAGTCTTGCTCAAAGGACGAGTTTCCATGATGCGTACAGTATCACCGATATTGCATTCATTCTTTTCATCATGAGCATGGTACTTCTTCGTTTTACTAACGAACTTACCATATATAGGGTGTTTTTCTTTAAACTTTGCAGCAACTGTGATAGTCTTTTCCATCTTGTTGCTCAATACAACCCCTGTTCTTTCTTTTCTTAAATTTCTTGCTTCCATCAAGCTGATCATTTATTGTTAAGTTCTCTTTGGCGTAATTCTGTTTTCATACGCGCAATAGTCCTGCGTAATTGTTTGATTTGAGCAGGATTTTCCAAAGGAGAAATAGAATGATTAATAACCATTTGGTTATAATTTGCTGTTTCTGCCTCTACTCTTTCTACTAAATCATTAGTAGTCATTTCTTTAATTTCTGCAATTTTCATAAACCTTACGCATTTTGATTTTGAATATCATAATCACGTCTTACGACAAACTTCGTTGTAATAGGAAGCTTTTGAGCAGCTAAGCGCAATGCTTCTTTCGCGATTTCGTAAGATACTCCTTCAGCTTCAATAATGATTCTACCTGGAGTTACAGGAGCCACAAATCCCTCGGGTGCACCTTTACCTTTACCCATACGTACATCGGCAGGTTTTCTAGTAATCGGTTTATCCGGGAATATACGGATCCAGATCTGTCCTTGACGTTGCATATATCTTGTTACTGCAATACGAGCAGCTTCGATCTGACGGCCTGTAATCCATTTAGTTTCCAAAGCCTTAATGCCAAAAGAACCGAAAGCCAGCTGGTTGCCTCTCTGAGCATTACCTTTCGCACGGCCTTTTTGTTGTCTTCTGAATTTTGTCTTTTTCGGTTGTAACATAGTTTCCTAAAATTCAAATTCGTTTAGCGATTATTTTTCTTTCTTTTGAAGTTCTTTCCGCCGTTGTTTCCACCATTGTTTCCACGACCACTTTCTTTGCTTTGTGTAAAGTTCGGAGCTAATTCTTTCTTACCAAACACTTCACCTCTACAAATCCAAACTTTGATACCTAAAAGACCTACCTTAGTCAATGCTTCTGCATGACAGTAGTCAATATCAGCTCTAAAAGTGTGTAACGGAGTTCTTCCTTCTTTATACATTTCAGAACGAGCCATTTCAGCTCCATTCAAACGTCCTGAAATCTGAATTTTGATACCTTCAGCACCCATACGCATTGTATTTGCGATAGCCATTTTAATGGCACGGCGATAGGCAATTTTACCTTCTACCTGACGAGCGATGTTGTTAGCAACAATCACAGCATCCAGTTCCGGTCTTTTTACTTCAAAGATATTGATCTGAATATCTTTGTCGGTAACCTTCTTCAACTCTTCTTTCAACTTATCAACTTCCTGGCCACCTTTACCGATAATAATACCCGGACGAGCTGTACAAACAGTAATAGTAACGAGTTTCAATGTACGTTCGATCACGATTCTTGAAACGCTTGCCTTTGCAAGTCTAGCATTAAGATATTTACGGATCTTGCTATCTTCCAGCAAAGAATCACCGTAATCATTTCCACCATACCAGTTAGAATCCCATCCTCTGATAATTCCTAAACGGTTGCTTATTGGATTAACTTTTTGTCCCATCTACCTTAATTTTGATCTTCGTTATTACTCTTTGAATCAACGAACAATGTTACGTGATTTGAACGTTTGCGGATTCTGTAACCTCTACCCTGCGGAGCCGGTCTCATTCGTTTGAGTGTAGCACCACCATCAACAAAAATCTTAGTTACAAATAATTCGCCGCTTTCAGCTTTACGTTCGTTTTTCTGCTCCCAGTTAGCTATAGCAGAGCGCAGCAATTTCTCCACTCTTGCAGCAGCTTCTTTTGAAGAAAACTTCAAAACGCCAAGTGCTCTGTTCACTTCCATCCCGCGAATCATGTCAGCCACGAGACGCATTTTGCGAGGAGAAGTAGGAACATTTTGCAATTTAGCAAAATACATGGTCTTAAGGGCTTCCTTTCTTTTTTCAGCCGATATTTTTTTTCTTGCTCCCATTATATTTATTACTTTATTATTTCAGATAAATCCTGTTATTTTTTCTTGTTACCAGCGTGTCCTCTGAAAGTACGAGTTGGAGCAAATTCGCCCAACTTGTGCCCTACCATATTTTCGGTAACGTATACAGGAATAAATTTATTTCCGTTATGAACTGCAACTGTATGGCCTACGAAATCAGGCGAAATCATTGAAGCTCTGGCCCAAGTCTTAACAACAATTTTCTTGCCTGATTCATTCATAGCAAGAACTTTCTTCTCAAGCTTAACGTTAATATACGGACCTTTTTTTAATGAACGACTCATAGTTTACTCAATTAATCAGATTACTTCTTTCTTCTCTCAATAATATACTTAGACGACTGTTTCTTAGGAGCTCTAGTCTTAAGTCCCTTAGCGTACAATCCCTTACGAGATCTCGGGTGTCCTCCGGAAGCACGTCCTTCACCACCACCCATCGGGTGATCAACCGGGTTCATTACAACACCACGGTTACGAGGACGACGACCCTGCCAACGAGAGCGGCCTGCCTTACCTGAGCTTTCCAATCCATGATCTGAGTTTCCTACACTACCGACAGTAGCTTTACAAGTGCTAAGTATTTGTCTAACCTCACCTGAAGGTAATTTAATAACACAGTATTTACCTTCTCTCGAAGTTAACTGAGCAAAATTACCAGCCGAGCGAACCAGAGCAGCGCCCTGTCCCGGACGTAATTCGATGTTGTGAATTACAGTACCGACCGGAATATTCTGAAGAGGAAGTGCATTACCAATCTCTGGCGCTGCATTTTCACCTGACATCAAAGTCGCACCAACTTGCAATCCATTGGGAGCAATAATATATCTTTTTTCACCATCAGCATAATACAACAAAGCGATACGAGCCGAACGGTTCGGATCATACTCAATTGTCTTAACAACTGCTGGAACACCGTCTTTATTTCTCTTGAAATCGACAATTCTGATCACTTTTCTGTGGCCGCCACCAATGTAGCGCATAGTCATCTTACCTTCGCTATTGCGACCACCAGATGATTTCTTACCATATACAAGCGACTTTTCTGGTACTGATGCAGTAATTTCTTCGAAAGTACCAATAATCTTATGTCTTTGCCCCGGTGTTGTGGGCTTAAATTTACGTACTGCCATTTTTATTAAATATTGCTATAAAAATCAATAGTATCTCCTTCTTTCAGCGTTACAATTGCTTTCTTGTAAGCATTTGTACGACCGTTGATGATACCCGCTTTCGTATAACGGCTCTTATTTTTACCGGCATACTTCACAGTATTCACATCAACAACCGTAACATTATAAAGGGCTTCAACTTCGCTCTTAATTTCCAGTTTATTAGCTTCAGGACGCACAACAAAGCCGAAACGATTCAGCTTATCAGTTATTGCAGTCATTTTTTCTGTCACCAACGGTTTAATAATAATTCCCATTATTTAAGCCTCCTTTTTAAATTAAGATATTGTCAATAGCCTTCAAAGAGTTTTCAGTAAGCACAACAACCCCAGCATTCAATACTCTGTAAGTATTTAATCCTGAGATAGTCTGCACGTTAGCACCCTTTATGTTACGAGCTGACAAATATACGTTTTTATTTGCTTCTGGTAAAATCATAAGCAGCTTTTTATCAGAAACTTTAAGTTTTTTTGTCATTGCAACGAAATCTTTCGTCTTTGGAGCTTCAAAAGCGAAGTCTTCAAGCACAACAATTGCGTTGTTTTGAGCTTTATAAGACAAAGCTGACTTACGAGCCAATGTCTTAACTTTTTTATTCAACTTGAAGTAATAGTCTCTTGGTTGAGGACCAAATACACGACCACCACCAACAAGGACCGGTGAGTTCATATCACCACGACGTGCACCGCCACCACCTTTTTGACGGCCGATCTTACGCGTAGAACCACTGATCTCACTTCTTTCTTTCGATTTATGAGTACCCTGACGCTGATTAGCCAAAAATTGCTTTACATCCAAATAGATAGCGTGGTCGTTGGGCTCAATTCCGAAGATAGATTCGTTTAACGTAACCTTTC
>OGDN01001275.1_pt1 | contig 43088 bp, 30 predicted proteins | sample 1570271 | NCBI WGS metagenome assembly OGDN01 (sample SAMEA4384481, study PRJEB24528) | human gut metagenome | reverse complement strand
ATTCTGAAGTCAATCCCAAAACCTGTTTCAAAATCATTAACTGATAATTAAAATTACGCAGTGCCAGCTGATATTCTTTATAGGCCGCTTCTGTCCCTTCTCCACTGGTAATCAGTGAAAAAAGATAAGGAGAAGCCGGATCGGTGTTCATATACCGCTTTATCAGCTTCATGGCTTCCGGCACCAGAGTTACGGTCAATAATCTACCGGTCTTTCTACGACGGTAAGTGATTGTGTTTCCATCCATATCGTGCTTTTTCAGATAGGCAAGGTCCACAAACGGAATTCCACGAAGTAAAAACATCAAAAAGAATAGCGCACGCGTACGCTGCAACTCTTTATTTTCCTGACACAATCGTTTCGGAAGTTCTTTCATCAAACGTTCCATATCTTCCTTATCGAGTGCACGTTTCCTGTCTGCGCGCGTTCCTGTATAAACATACCGGAAGTGATGGGGCACATAAGGCGCAATATGGCGGTCGACCGCCCGGTTATACACTGCCCGCAATGTACGCATGTAGGTAGAAACGGTATTCCAACTACAATTTCTTCCCCGCAAATACGATTCGAAACTTTTAAGAAACTCCTGAGTTACTTTCCTGAAAGGAAGTTTATCACTTCCATGGAATGAAATGACAGCACTCATGCTACTTCTGTAAATGTGGGCAGTCCCATAATTCCCACTTTCCCGCAGCCCATTGGCTACTTCTTTCATAAATGAAATTAAATTCCCCATTTTTCTACTAGTTAAGATAATACTAAAGGCCATTTTTGAAGAAGTTAATTCCCTTTCCCGCAACTTCTCCAACGGTACTTTTACTTTCTATTCTCCAAATATTAATAAGACAAAGATAGAGATAAATTTGTTCGGTATCAGATCAGGTACATCAAAAGGTGCATTTACTAGCAAAGTACTGACACTTCGCATTCAGCCCTTTCAGCTTCATTCGCAAATGCCTTAATAGAAGGGGATAGCGGCTGAAGGCACAATTTTATCCCCTTGTATGAGGGCATTCTGAGTGGGGAGGATGGTTTCAGCCCTTTCAGCCGGAAACATAATTAATTCGAATGTTAGCAATTTCCGGCTCAACAGAGCCTGTATTTATCCCAAACAGAGATTCTATCCGGAACAAACAGAAGCTCTGTTCTAAGTAAACCGAGCCTCTGTTTCTCTGAATAATTGGATTGTTTATTGATTTGAGATAAGCCGGTATCCTATCAACTTTCAGCTCGGTGGTAAGTGACTTTCAGCTCGGTAAGGAATGAAGTCCAGCTCGGTGGTGAATGAAGTTCAGCTCCGGGCTTACAGAATTCAGCCCGTATGTTGAATTACTATTACTCGTATGCAAAATAACTATATCCAGTCAACCATGAAGCCATGTAATTATCAGGACTGAAAGGGCTGAAACCACCCCGCCCCACTCAGAATGCCTCACACAAGGGTACAAAATTGTGCCTTCAGCCGCTATCCCCTTCTATTAAGGCGTTTGCGAATGAAGCTGAAAGGGCTGAATGCAGAAAATAGCTGTATAATAGCACGGAGTAAAAGTAGTACATCTTTCATGCAAATGTTGTACATCTCCGACTCAAACGTAGTACTAGTACCAGGCAACTTAAGTACTTCTCACAAGTAAGTCTTGTACTTATCCGGAAGTACTCTTATAGGAGTTTCTAAGTTGTAATTCACCTGTTCATCAAACATTGGGTATTTCTACAAAAAAGAGACGAATAAAGAATGAAATACAGAGTATCTCAAACTAAAAACGCTGATTTTCTTTTTAAATCCGTACTTTTGCAGACAGGTTTGTTTCCTGCAAACTTGCTGAAACGCATCTTTTAGAATCTGATTAATTAAATGAAGGTAGTATTATGGCAGAGCAGAATCACATTATCCTGATTAAAAACATGGTTTGCAACCGTTGTGTACTGGTTGTAACGGAAATGCTCAAAGGACTGCACCTCACTCCTCTCAATGTGGAACTGGGCAAGGCTGTCGTACAAGAGGAGCTAAAACCCGATGATTGGAAAAACATCAAAGAAGCGCTCGAAAAATACGGATTCGAATGGATTGACGATAAACGTATGCGCATCATCGAACAGATTCGGACTGCAATCATCGAATTGGTACATTACGAAGATAATGCCTCCAAACTTAAATTGTCCGAATACTTAAAAGAGAAATGCCACTACGACTATAGTTTTCTGAGCAAATTGTTTTCCGAAGTCAACGGAGTCAGCATAGAGAAGTACTATATTGCCCAGAAAGTGGAACGAATCAAAGAGTTGCTTATCTACGATGACCTCTCCATCAGTGAAATAGCCGACCTGCTGCAATACTCAAGCGTTGCACATCTAAGTACCCAATTTCGTAATGTGACCGGTATGACACCCAGCCAGTTCAAGCAGCTCAAGGAACATAAACGGGAACCGTTGGATGAAATATAAGATATAAATCATATCCATAATTCTGTAACAACCCTCCGTATCTTACGCCTTACCTTTGCAAAGAATAAAAAAGGGAAAGCGTATGAAAACTAAAAAAACATATCAGATCACAGGAATGAGCTGCGCGTCATGTGCAGCCAGAATAGATAAGGTACTAAATGCCCAGCCGGGCGTATGCGAAGCAACTATCAATTATGCAACAGCCAGCGCACAGGTGGTTTATGATTCTGACGAATGTTCGGATCAGTCATTGAAAACAGCGGTACAGAATGCCGGATACGATTTGCTGACAGATACAGGCAATGACACCAACGAAGAAGCGGAACAAGCACATGCGAAAAGGTACCGGTCACTGAAAACCCAAACAATCGGGGCGGTAGCATTGGCAGTGCCTGTTATGGTAATCAGCATGTGGTTTTCCGAGTTCACACTGATGAAATATATAGTGTGGATTCTATCTACAATCGTGGTTCTAGGCTTCGGACGCAGTTTCTACGTCCATGCGTGGAAACAATTAAAACATGGATCTTCAAACATGGATACACTGGTAGCCATCAGCACCGGAATAGCTTATCTGTTCAGTGTATTCAACCTGCTTTTCCCCGATTTCTGGTTATCGCGAGGCGTAGCTCCGCATCTTTACTTTGAGGCGGCAAGTATGATTATCGCCTTCATCCTGCTAGGCAGATTACTGGAAGAACGGGCTAAACAAAACACATCGACCGCCATCAAAAAGCTGATAGGGCTACAGCCTAAAACCGTCACTATCATCACCGAATCGGGCGAACGGACTGTTCCGATTGAAAAAGCCCGTATCGGCGATATCATTGCCGTCAAGCCGGGAGAACGCATAGCAGTAGACGGAACAGTGACAATCGGCGAATCGTACGTAGATGAAAGTATGCTGAGCGGTGAACCGGTAGCGGTACACAAGCAGACCGGCGAAAAGGTATATGCAGGTACTATCAATCAGAAAGGAGCTTTTCGTTTCAGGACGGACAAGACAGGATCGGACACGATGCTGGCACAGATTATCCGCATGGTACAGGATGCGCAGGGAAGTAAAGCGCCGGTCCAGAAGCTGGTAGATAAAATCGCAGGAATCTTTGTACCTGTCATTATAGGAATAGCGGCTCTGTCGTTTATCATCTGGATATTGTTTGCACCTACGGAAGGCTTCACACACGGACTGCTGGCAATGGTTACCGTACTCATAATTGCCTGTCCCTGCGCATTGGGACTGGCCACTCCGACGGCACTGATCGTAGGAATAGGCAAGGGAGCGGAACAGGGAATCCTGATAAAAGATGCCACCAGCCTGGAAGTCGCACGGAAGATAGATGCAGTGGTGCTCGATAAAACCGGGACCATCACCGAAGGTCATCCCATTGTTGTAAACAGCTTATGGAGCAAAGGAACGGAAGAGACCGAAAATATATTATATAGTCTGGAACGTTTGTCCGAACATCCGCTTGCGGAAGCTGTTGTAAATGAATGGAAGAATGAGACAGCCGTCCCCGTCACAGGTTTTGAGAATATCCCGGGAAAAGGTATAAAAGGAACGGTCAATAATGAAACCTATTATGTGGGAAACTCTGATTTACTGATTGCCAACGGAGTTTATCCGGATGAAGAATTACAGCAACAGGCAGACATCTGGCATAAAGAGGCAAAAACAGTTATCTGGTTTGGTCATTCAACGAAAGCAATAGCGGTAATCGCTATAACAGATCAGATGAAATCGACTTCAAAAGAAGCCATCCGCAGATTACGGAAAATGGGAATTACAGTCTACATGCTGACAGGAGACAATGAAGACACCGCCAGAGAAATAGCGCAGAAGGCAGCTATCGGACATTATAAGTCAAGTGTACTTCCACAGGACAAGGCTCTCTTTATAAAGCAATTGCAACAGGAGGGCAAAAAGGTGGCGATGGTAGGCGATGGTATTAATGACAGCGCAGCTCTGGCACAAGCAGACCTGAGTATCGCCATGGGAAAAGGAAGCGACATAGCAATGGATACCGCAATGATTACTATCTTATCATCCGATCTGATGAAAATCCCGGAAACGATTCGCTTATCACAGCTCACGGTGAGAACCATTCATCAGAACCTGTTCTGGGCATTTATATATAATCTGATTGGAGTGCCCATTGCAGCAGGTAGCCTCTACCCGCTTAACGGATTCCTCCTAAATCCGATGATTGGAGGTGCTGCCATGGCATTCAGCAGCGTAAGTGTGGTGGCCAACAGCCTGCGTCTGAAAAGGAAGAAAATCCAGAGAAAGACAGAGGTGCCACCAGCAGAAAAAGAAGTGGTACCCATCAATGAAGTTGAACCAATAAATAAAGAAAACATGAAGAAGAATTTTAAAGTAGAAGGAATGATGTGCAACAACTGTCGTACACATGTCGAAAAAGCACTTAACAGCATCGATGGAGTAAAAGCCGTCGTAACACTGAACCCTCCGGTAGCTACTGTTGAGTTCGATAAAGACGAAATGCCGCTTGAAGAGTTGCAACAAGTCGTATCAGATAAAGCCGGAGATTATCAGTTACATGAATAACCGGATGATCATAAAAAGGCGTGCGCTGTTAATAACAGGCACGCCTTTTCTCTCATACACAAACATTGAATTTATCAGTATTCAGGTGCTCGTCAATATAACGAATACCGTCCACTTTAAAAAGTCCTCGTAAAAGCGTATAGTTCAGCAGCCGCTGCACCATATACGAAGTTCCTTGCAGGCAACTCTGGTAAATGCCCTCCTGCAAATCCTGTGCAAAACGGTCCGGGTCAATGCCCGGAAGCAGATAGCCGCAGATTTGGCAATGGGTCAGCAAATCAATGAATTGCTGTAACCAGAATGCCTTTTCCCGTTCGAAGGAAGCAGCGTATTCCTTATCGGCCTCAATATCCAGCAGTAACTTCTTCCCCAACGAGTGCAGTAATGTGAGATAACCGTTCACTGTCATGAAAAGCAACTGCATACACGAACTGTCCATCCGTATCTGCTTTAGCTGTATATGGCCTTTTACTTCATTGGCAAAGTCAGAAAGGCAGATACGAAACAGGCAAACCTTGCTGGGGAAGAGCTTGTAAAGCGTACGCTTCGACATTTTCATCCCTTTGGCTATGTCATCCATAGTCAATCCGCTGGCACCGTGCAGATACATTTCCCGTTTGGTATAGTCGAGTATCCGGGCTCGCAATGTTTCAGAATCCATACATGCCTCCTTACATTCTACCGCCGCCCAAAGCCTGATACAAAGTAATCACACCCTGGATTTCGGTGAAGCGATTCGCTACTTTAGAAAGTTTTGCATTCAACAGCGTCTGTTGGGCTGTCAACACTTCCAGATAAGTGGTGTCTCCATGTTTCATCAGAAGGCTGGTACTCTTGGCTGCCGTCTGCAAAGAAGTAACCTGCTTGTCGTAGAAAGCGGCCTTGTCCCGCGCTGTCTGATATTGCACCAGCGCTTCGTTGACTTCCACTCCCGCATTCAGCAGTGTCTGTTCGAAGCTGAGGCGGGCTTCTTCCTGTTGTGCTTTCGCTATTTTCAGCTGGGCAATGTTAGCTCCTTTATTAAATAAAGGTTGCGTCAGAGAAGCCACGGCAGAAGCGAGAAACTTACCCGGATTGATAATCATGCTTCCGGCGCTGTTAGTCCATCCGGCACTGCCACTCAACGTGATAGAAGGATAGAAAGCGGCACGGGCAGCATTCGTTGTATAGAAAGCCTGTGCTAGTGAGAACTCCGCACTACGCACATCCGGACGATTGGAAAGCATCTGCAGAGGAATACCTACGGAGAAGTCTTCCGGCAACTGCTGGTTTTCCAGTTTTCCACGCTGTATGCCGTGAGGTGTTTCCGCCAACAACAAAGCCATTGAGTTTTCCGCCTGGTTGATTTGTTCTTTCAAATCGAGCACTGTCGTACAGATATTATAATAGGTAGCTTCTGTCTGTGCCAGTCCTGCCTCGTTCATCATACCGGCATTCTTCATGGCACGGGCCACTCTTACGCTCTCTTTCCAGGCCGATTCGGTAGCAGCTGCAATCTCGTATTGAGAATCAAGCATCAGCAAAGTATAATAAGTATTTGCCACGGAAGATACCAGTTGTGTCTTCACTGCCTGTTCATACTCCTTGCTCTGTTCGTAAGCGGCTTTTGCACGGCGTTTGGCTGTAGCCACTTTTCCAAAGATATCCAGTTCCCACGAAGCAGTCACCGGCAACGAATAAGTCTGCGTAGCCTTTCCACGGTCGAAGCTGCTCACAGCCCCTTCCGGAGCCAGAAACAACGAAGGCAGATAAGATAACTTGGATGTCATCAGCGATGCCTCCGCTTCCTTCACACGCAGATGAGCAGTCTGCATATCGGTGTTGCGTACCAAAGCCGAATCAATGAGATTCTGTAAATATGGATCGGTAAACACCTCTTTCCACGAGAGGTTTCCGAAGTTTGCCGTATCGGTGGCAGCGACTGTCTCGCTGCCGTAGAGTCCCTCGGGAACTTCCGATACCGGTTTGTATTTATTGTATATACCGCAACTGCTTAGTACCAGCGTTGCTGCGGATAAGATGATTATTTTCTTCATTGTCAATTATTCCTTTCCTGCTTTAGACTTCTCTTCTTCACTTACTTTGATTTCTGTCTCAATCTGCCAGTCTTCCGTAGGGGCACTCTGCACAGGGCGCAAACGTTCCTGTAACCACTGGAAGGCAATAAACAAGGTAGGCACGATGAATAGCAATGCCAATGTACCGATAGTCATACCACCGACTACACCTGTACCCAACGAACGGTTACCGTTTGCTCCTACCCCACTGGACATCATCAGAGGGAACAGACCGAAAATCATCGTCAACGCTGTCATCAGAATCGGACGGAGACGGGCTTTAGCCGCACTGACAGCAGAAGCAATCAGTCCCATACCTGCCTTACGGCGTTCCGCCGCATATTCCGTCAGCAGGATAGCTGTCTTAGCCAGCAGACCGATCAGCATAATCAAACCTGTCTGCAAGTAAATGTTATTCTCCAGTCCGAACATCCATGCGAAGAGGAAGCTTCCCATCAATCCGCAAGGTACGCTCAGAAGAACAGCGAACGGAATAATAAAGCTCTCATACAACGCACTCAGGATGAGGTAGATCATCAGGAAGCAAATTCCGAAGATGATCACCGTCGTACCACTCTGCTGGTTCTCTTCACGGGTGATGCCTCCGTAATCATAGCCATACCCCTTCGGAAGAGCCTGTACCGCCGTTTCCTGTACGGCTTTGATAGCATCACCGGTACTGTATCCGTCTGCCGGCATCGCATTCACCGCAATAGAGTTGTACATATTGAAGCGGCTCAGCGACTCTGCACCGTAACTGCGTGTCAACGTTACGAACTGGCTCAGCGGTGCCATCTCACCATTCGACATGCGTACAAAAGCATTATCCAGTGAAGATTCGTCCAGACGGAATTGAGGGTCAGCCTGAATCATCACCCTGTATACTTTAGAGAAACGATTGAAGTTGGACACATACTGACCACCATAATAGCCCGACAATGTGCTCAGCACAGCATCCGGTGTAATACCTGCCCGTTTACACTTGGCAGCATCCACCTCTACCGTCCATTGCGGATAGCGTACGTCGAACGTAGAATATGCCATCGCAATCTCCGGACGCTGGTTCAATGCACCCAGATATTGCTGGGTAGTGGTAAAGAACTCGTTGATATCACCGCCCATCTTATCCTGCATGTGAAGTTCCAGCGCATTACCCATACCATAACCCGGAATCATACCCGGAGAAATAGCGAAGACACTGGCATCCTTGATATCCGCCGTACGACCATATACCTGGCCGATGACTGCCTGCACGTTATCCTCATCATTCGGACGTTCGTCCCACGGTTTCAGTTTCAGAATCAACATACCAAACGAGCTTCCCTGCCCTGCCAGCAATCCGTAACCGGCCACTTTCTGCACGTGTGCTATCTGCGGAATATCCATCAGGCGCTTTTCGATGCGTTCCATCACCTCATCGGTCGTGGTCAGCGAGCTACCTGCCGCTGTACTTACATTGACGAATACCACACCCTGGTCTTCGTCCGGCACCAAACTCGTCTTTGTCGTATTCATCAGGAATACAAGCAACACTACGGAGCAAGCCAGCAACGACCATGCCAACCATCTGCGTTTGATAAAGATCAACACGACATTCTTATATTTCTCTACCATGATATCGAAAGCCGAGTTGAAAGCCTTACGGAAACGTGCCGCAAAATTATTCTTCTGCGTACCGTCTTCGTTAATATAAGGCCTCAGCAGCAATGCGCACAATGCCGGGCTCAGCGTCAACGCATTGACAGCGGAAATACCAACGGCAACCGCCATCGTCAGACCAAACTGGGTATAGAACGTACCGGAAGTACCTCCCATAAAAGATACCGGAATAAATACCGCCATAAACACCAGTGAAGAGGTGATAACAGCATTACTGATACCTTTCATGGCATCGATACTTGCCATGTAGGACGACCTGTACCCTACGTCGAACCGTGCCTGCACCGCCTCGACGACAATAATCGCATCATCCACCACCGTACCGATCACCAGCACAAGCGCGAACAGCGTAAGCAGATTGATACTGAAACCTACTATAGCCATGAAAGCAAACGTACCAATCAGCGAAACAATCACTCCCACCAGAGGAATCAAGGTAGAACGGAAGTCCTGCAAAAAGACATATACCACAAGAATAACCAGAATGATAGCCTCGATCAAAGTCTTCACCACCTCATGAATAGAAGCGAAAAGGAAGTCATTCGAACTCATGATCTGTGTCAGTTCCACTCCCTTCGGAAGGTCTTTGCGAGCTTCTTCGAGCAGTTTGTCGATATTCTGATTGACTTCGGTCGCATTGGAACCTGCCGTCTGGAATATCATACACGAAACACCCGGATGACCGTCGAGGCCACCATGATAGGCATAACTATCCTGTCCCAGTTGTATATCGGCAATGTCTTTCAGTTTCAAGACTTCGCCGTTGTCCGTAGAACGGATGACAATATCTCCAAACTCTTCCGGAGTGATCAGACGCCCTTTATATTTCATCGTATATTGATAGGTTTCGTTTGAGTTCTCACCAAACGAACCGGTAGCCGATTCGATATTCTGTTCGGCAAGTACGGTGGTGATATCAGACGGAATCAGTTTATACTGTGCCATCACGTCCGGTTTCATCCACACACGCATACTGTACTCACCTCCCATCACCATCAGGTCGCCTACACCCGAGACACGAAGAATCTCCGGTTTCAGGTTGATACTGATATAGTTGGAAAGGAAGTTTTCATCGTAGCTGTCGTCCGGGCTGGACAGAGAGAACATCTGCAAGATACTCGTCTGACGCTTGGAAGTCGTTACACCGACCTGCGTCACTTCCGCCGGAAGCTGTCCTGTGGCTCTTGATACACGGTTCTGCACGTTGACAGCCGCCATATCCGGGTCTGTCCCCTGCTTAAAGTAAACGGTAATACTTACCGTACCGGAATTCGTTGCTGTAGAAGTCATATAGGTCATGTCTTCCACCCCATTGATGGCTTCTTCCAAAGGTGCAATAACACTCTTCTGTAACGTTTCCGCACTTGCACCATAGTAGGTGGTACTCACCATAATGGTAGGCGGAGCTATATCGGGATATTGTTCAACGGGCAGACTGAACAACCCGATGATGCCCACAACGACAATCGCTATAGAAATGACTGCCGATAATACCGGGCGTTCAATAAAGGTTCTTAAATTCATGGATAATTCCTCCTTTGTTTAATTTTCAGTAGTTGTCGTAGCGGCCTGAGCTGTCTTTGCCTTGATTGGCGTACCCTCGCGAAGCAATCCTACACCTTCCGTTACAATCACATCTCCCGAAACCAGTCCTTCATCTACAATAAATTCCCGACCGCCATTGACGCGGGTCACCTGCACCTGATTGGATTGTGCCTTGCCATCTACTACTTTGTATACATATCTCTTGTCCTGGATTTCGAACGTAGCTCCTTGCGGTATCACGATAGCTCCGGTTTTCTGCACGGGAAGTATGACATTGCCGGCACCACCGCTATGCAGCAATCCTTCTTTATTGGGAAATACGGCACGCAGGCTGACAGTACCCGTCGAACGGTCGATGACGCCACTGATAGACTCGATCTGACCCTGCTGCGGATAATCGGACTTATCATTCAGCTGCAAACTGATAGTCGGCATATTCTTCAATGCTTCTTCTTTAGAACCATACTGGCGGATCAATCCCAGCAGTTGGTTTTCCGTCATCGAGAAGTAAACGTACATATCCGAATTGTCGGAAACGGTAGTCAAAGGTTCGGCGATATTGGAACCAACCAATGCGCCTACCCGATAAGGCAATGTACCTATCACACCGTCCGCCGGACTTTTCACTACCGTATAAGACAGATTATTACGGGCACTCACTTCTTGTGCTTTCGCCTGCGCCAGTTGCGCTTTGGCAGCCAGCAGAGAGTTTTTTGCCGTACTCAGATCGAATGAGGAAACTACATTCTCCTTATACAGTTCCTCTTTGCTTTCATAAGTCAGTTGTGCCGTAGCCAGAGAAGCCTTAGCGGACTCTACGTTTGCCACTGCCGTCTGCAATGCAGCTTCATACGGCACCTGGTCGATTATAAACAACGTTTGTCCGTTTTTTACGCGCTGACCTTCCGTCACGCACACTTTCGTCAGCGTACCTCCTACCTGCGGATAAATATCAATATCCTGACGTCCACGGATAGTCGCCGAATAAGCGCTCGAAATCATCCGGTCTGCCGGAGCAACGGTCATCACTTCATATTCTGTTTCCATTTGTGTGGGTGATGCCTGCTTACAACCTGTAGCGGCAACCAGACAGCAGAGCAACAATAGCCCTTGCTTGACATTACATACCTTTTTACTCATTTTATTATTACCTATTAAGATTTTTGATCGCGGCAAAGGTAGACTGTTTTCACCATAGAAAACTGGTCATAGTGTTTCCAGTTTTGTTCATTTTCAGAACAACATGAGCGATATTTAGTGAAAAAGTCCTATTTTTGCCGACAAAAAGAGAAGAAGATATGAAACAGAGAGACTCTATCCTTGCTATCATGCGCGAACCGTTCGCTGCCGGACTTGATGAAAATTTATCTCCAATCATGCACCATCTATGGAAGCTGGAAGGAGGAGCCATTTATTTTTGCCATAACGGCTGGGCTCATGTCACGATTGATCTGAAAGATTATGAAATAGTGCCCAATACCCAGCTGGTACTCCTGCCCGGAACCATTATCCGTATCAATGGCAGTAGCAGTGACTTCACCGCTTCTTTCTTCGGATTTCCTAAAGAAATGTTCCGGGAAGCCTGCCTCCGCTTCGAGCCTATCTTCTTCCGGTTTATAAAAGAGCAGCCCTGCTACGTGCTCCCCGAAGAAAATACCGGAGCTATCCGTGGATTGATACGCGCAACGACTGCTATCTACAACGACCGCGAAAATCGTTTCAGAAACCAGATCGCGAAAAATCATCTTCAATCTTTCATGCTCGATATTTACGACAAATGTTATCGCTACTTCGATAAACACGAAATAGAAGGAGGAAGCCGCCAAGATGAAATATTCAAGAACTTCGTCGCATTAGTACACGAAAACTGTATTTCGCAACGGGAAGTTACGTTCTATGCCAATAAACTCTGTATCTCCACCAAGTATCTGACAGGCATCTGCCGTAGCGTGACGGGAGATTCGGCGAAGAAGATCATTGATGATTTCGCTATTCTGGAGATAAAGGTATTGCTCCAGTCAACCGATCTGACCATGCAGGATATAGCCGACCAGCTCGGCTTCCCGGACCAGTCGTATCTGGGAAGATACTTCAAGCGGCATGAAGGAATATCACCCAGAGAATATCAAAATAAATATGCCATGTAGGATGAATTAAGTACGGCATACCGCAACCTTCAACGCTGTTCGTTTCATTGCCCACAATGCACACAGCAGTGAACAAACAGCACAAACCACAAAAGTTACTCCGGTAGACAGGAGGATATCTCCCAGTCCGACCAATGGAGAAACGATGCCCCCGGATGCGAAACAGAGTGCGCCCAGCAAGGCGGAAGCAGCTCCCGCATATCTGCGTTCGCAATCCATCGCCAGAGTGGTAGAGGCTGTGAAAGTCAGTCCCATCATAAAGAGCAATGCAAACATAAGCAGTTCGTACGTCCAAAAGCCACAGCCGCTATAGAGTGCCGCCATCTGAAGGACCGCAAACACCAGCATACCAATGCATCCGGTCAGTGTTCCATTCTCGGTCCGGCGGAATTTCACTGATATGGCGGTAGCCACTCCGATAGCCACAGCATTCACAGCAAAGCAGATGCTGAAGGCAAAAGGAGAAAACCCGTAATGTTGCTGGATGATAAAAGGAGAAGAGGCGATATAGGCAAACAGGATGCCCTGCGCAAAAGCCAGCTGAAGTACATAGAGCATATAACGACGGTTATGAACAATGATGCCGAAACTCCGGAAAGTAGCAAGGACACCCGTCTTCGAACGTTTCTCAGTGGGTAAGGACTCCTTAAAGCGGATACATCCGATACCCAGCAAAATCCCGATGAACAGCAGAATCATAAAAATACCCTGCCAGCCTACGCTTCCTGTCAGCAATCCTCCGATGACCGGAGCAGCCACAGGAGCCACTCCATTGATCGCTCCGATCACAGCCAGCATTTTAGCCAGTTCCTTTCCCGAAAACTTATCGGTGGCTACCGAACGGGAAATCACAATTCCCCCCGCCCCTGCTACACCTTGTATCAGCCGTAAAGTGACAAACGAATAAATATCCGGTGCAAAAAGACAAAGCAGCGTGGACACAATAAACAGCACCATCGAAACTAATAATAACGGGCGCCTGCCATATTTATCGCTCAGCGGACCAAAAAAGATTTGTCCCAGTGCCAGCCCGATCATACTGGTTGTCAGTCCCATCTGAACCATCGGCAAACTGGCAGAAAAATAGTCTGCCATGGCCGGCAGACTAGGTAAATACATATCCGTCACAAAAGGACCGAATGCCGATAACATGCCCAACAGTATCAGCAAAAACACTTTTGAGTTCTCTTTATTTATTGCAGTCATAATCTATTGTTTTTTATTTCGGGGGCAAAGGTAGATGATTCCCGGTATCTTTCTACAAACATAATGCGAACAAAACCGGACCTTTTCAGAACACTTTTATGTTTTTCGTCCGTCTCTTCCCCCGATCATATCTTTCCGCACAATCGTTAAAAAACATTATATTTACATATATACAGCGTTACAACTTACCTGATATTTTTCATAATTTTGCAAAACGAAAAACAGAAAACAGGTATCAAAATGAAACTAAGATATTATCAAATAGCCATTCGTTATAAGAATAAAATGCATGATTTCCACGGTTGGGGTGTATCTGCACAGATTTGATAATTCTCATAAAACTACTCGCCACGACGCGAAACGATAACTCCTTCTCAGGGAGTCACGTGATATAGGAGCGTATATTTACCATTATCAACTAAATTTCTTTTTCACTTTATGAGCAAAAAAAGATGGCTCATAGTGCCGCTATGCGCAGCACTGTGCAGCCAGGGAGTGTTTGCCCAAACGCCTGGCAGGAAAGTTTTGGGCATTAATGAAATGTTCCGTCTGGCAGACGAGAACAGTCAGAGTATTCAAACGTATAAAACGGGAAAAGAAGCGGCGGATGAAGCTTTGAAAGCCGCCAAGTCCCAACGACTGCCGGACATCGGAGCTTCGCTCTCGTTCAGCTATCTGGGCGACGGATATCTGTGGGACCGTGACTTTAAAAACGGACAGAACATTCCCATGCCCCACTTCGGCAACAACTTTGCCTTGGAAGCCCAACAGGTCATTTACGCGGGCGGAGCTATCAACAGCAGCATCACTTTGGCGGAACTCGGACAACAGATGGCTACATTGGACTGGCAGAAAAATCGTCAGGAGATACGTTTTCTTCTGACCGGTTACTATCTGGATTTATACAAACTGAACAATCAGATTCAGGTATTACAGAAGAACCTTGATCTGACGGAGCAAGTGATTCGCAACATGGAAGCCAGACGTACGCAAGGAACGGCTCTAAAAAATGATATCACCCGCTATGAACTCCAGAAAGAAACGCTGAAGCTACAACTCGCCAAAGTGCAGGATGCCTGCAAGATTATAAACCACCAATTGGTGACTACCCTCCACCTGCCAGCCGACACAGAAATAGTCCCCGACTCTACATTGCTGGACGAAGAAGTCAAGGCACTGGCGGAAAACGACTGGCAATTGCTGGCTACCCAAAGCAATGTAGGTTTGCAACAGGCACAACTGGCTATTCAGATGAACAAGCAGAAAGTGAAGCTGGAACGCTCGGAGCTTCTTCCTAAAATAGCGCTCGTAGCCGGAGAACATCTGGACGGACCCATTACTATCGAAGTTCCCGTACTGGACAATAACTTCAACTACTGGTATGTGGGAGTCGGGATAAAGTACAACCTTTCTTCGTTGTTCAAAAACAATAAAAAGGTGCGTCAGGCAAAACTGAATATGCGAAAAGCACAGGAAGAGTATTCATTGGCACAAGAGCAGATAGAAAACGGCGTGCAGGCTAATTACGTCAATTTCCTGACCTCATTCACCGACCTCCGCACTCAGGAGAAAAGTGTGGAACTGGCCAATCAGAACTACAACGTGACCAGTAACCGCTACAAAAACGACCTGGCCCTACTCACCGATATGCTCGATGCAAGCAACATGAAGTTGAGTGCCGACCTGGGACTGGTCAACGCGCGTATCAACGTAGTCTACAGTTACTACAAGATGAAATACATTACTCATACACTTTAAAGAAACATCTCGTCAGAGAATAATTCAGTCAAATTCAACCCCTTAAAAACAGAACTCATCATGATTGCAAGAAAAGCTCAAAAGCTGATATACAATATTCTTATTCTTTGCTTCCTCACCGGAGGTATCATTTATGTTTGTTCCCGATTCATCCATCTGGGAAATATCGAATATACCGACAATGCACAGGTGAAACAACACATCACCCCGATCAACACCCGTGTACCGGGATTCATCAAGAAGATATGTTTCGAAGAGTATCAGCAGGTACGCAAAGGCGATACGCTCGTCATCATCGAAGATACCGAATTCCGCCTCCGGGTGGCTCAGGCGGAAGCAGACCTTGCCAATGCAACCGCAGGACGGCAAGCCACCACCATAGGAATCGCCACCACCCAGAACAATCTGAGTGTGAACGACGCAAGTATCGAAGAGGTACGCGTACAAATGGAGAACGCCAGACGAGAACTGAACCGTTTCGAGAAGTTGCTACAAGAAGATGCAGTGACCAAACAACAATATGACAACGTACACACCGCTTACGAAGCCGCCAAAGCACGCTACGAGCAAGTATCCCGTGCCAAGCAGTCAACGTCTCTGGTCAAGAGCGAGCAGACTCATCGACTGGGACAGAATGAAGCAGGTGTCCGTGTGGCGGAAGCGGCATTAGAGCTTGCCCGCCTGAATCTTTCGTATACCGTGATCACCGCTCCATGTGACGGTACCACCGGAAAGAAAGAGATTCTGGAAGGACAACTAGTTCAGCCCGGACAAACAATGGTCGACATTGTAGACAGCCGCGACCTGTGGGTGATAGCCAACTATCGCGAAACACAACTCTCCAACATCAGAGAAGGTGCCGAAGTGGAGATAACGGCAGATGCAGTGCCCGACGTCACTTTTCGGGGGAGTGTAGAATCTATTTCCGACGCGACAGGGGCAGCCTTCTCTATGATACCGCAAGACAATGCTACCGGCAACTTTGTCAAAGTAGAACAGCGTATTCCGGTCCGTATCAGTCTGAAAGGAAACAAACCGGAAGACTTGAAACGCTTGCGTGCCGGTTTTAACGTAGAATGTGAGGTAAAATATTAACGTATGGGAGCACCTGTTTTAAATGGTCCTTTCGTGATGCCGATGTTCCGCAGCTTTGTGCCGCGGAAGATGCAACCGTGGATTTATCTCTTCATCGCCGTCACCTTCCAGCTTTCGGGAGGAGTATATCTGGGGGCATTGAACCATATGATCGGCGGCATGGCAGTGATGCGCGAGGACATCCTGATGTGTATGTACGCCAATCTGGCAGGAATGGCAATCTACTTCCCTCTGTTGTTCCGTATGAAGTTCCGTTTTACCAACAAGACACTGCTTACGTCCGCTGCACTGGGAGTGCTACTCTGCAACCTGATAGCGCCGCACATCACTTTCCTTCCGCTGTTGTGGCTGATATGCTTCATCGAAGGAATGTGCAAGATTCAGGGAACTTTCGAATGTATGTCCAACATTCAGTTATGGATGACTCCCAAGCGTGATTTCACTGTTTTCTTTCCGTGGCTTCATATCGTCATTCTCGGCAGTATCCAGTTGTCCGACCTGATCACGACCTATCTAATGTTTCATTATCACTGGACTTACATGAACCTGTTCATCGCAGGACTGATGCTGATCGTTCTACTGATACAAACCACTTGTATCAAGCATTTCCGGTTCATGCGCAAGTTTCCGCTGTTCGGCATCGACTGGCTGGGCGGAGCACTTTGGGCCGCCTTACTTGCAGAAATCGCTTTTCTCTTTAATTACGGCGACTGGTACGACTGGTGGAACAGTCCGGTGATCCGTCAACTGACGATAGCTATCCTGATCACTCTGGGATTCTGCATCTGGCGAATGATGACCATCCGCCATCCCTTTCTCGAACCTAAAATGTGGACTTATCGCCATTACTGGCCTTTGCTGGGACTGGTCACGCTGGTGGAAGCGTTTCTGGCAACCGAGCATGTGCTGGAAGAGGTCTTCTACGAAGAAGTAATGAAGTATGAAGAACTGGTAAGCGTACAGCTAAATTGGTTCGCCATCATCGGGATCGTAGCCGGTTGCATATTCTCCTATTGGTGGATGCATATCAAACGGTATAACTATGTACGTCTCGTCATCGTCGGATTCATCGGACTGATCGGTTATCTGGTAGGATTTTATCTGACGCTTTCCACCGACATACATATTTCACAACTCTACCTGCCGACCATCTGCCGTGGCTTCGCTTATGCCGTATTGAGCGCCACCTTTATGGTGTGTCTGGAAGAGATCATGACTTTCCAGCATTTCTTTCAGGGGTTAGGTGTGTTCAACATGCTCCACATGGTAATCGGAGGCGTACTGGGCGGCGCAGTCTATGCACAAGGACTGGCTTACTACGTCCCGGATAATCTGGCACGTTACGGATCGGCAATCGATCATGTATCGTTCAGCAACAATCCGTTCAATCTCGGTCATTACATGGAAGAATTTATCAGTCAGATGATGGAAGTCAGTATCAAACAGATTTATGGATGGGTGGCTTATGCCTGCATCTTCCTGTTTCTGCTGTTGCTACTTTATGATTTCCCGATACGCCGTTCGCTGAAGAGCATGCCGAGCTGGAAAGACGTGGCGCGTGAAGTGAAAAACACATTCTGGCGCACCACACATACACCGCCCGGAAAAAAGGAATAACTATTATTACCTTCTCAAAATAACGATCATATATATAAGGAGTACAGATGGGCGGATAGCATCTTGTACTCCTTTATATCATAGCAGAAAATAACCTGCGGCTTATAGCGCTTCCCTCCCGCCATCCGCCGGAAAATAAACTATTTCCGGAACGTTTGTTTGTGCAGAATCAGTCATTTTGCTATAAAATTAATAGAATTTATCATCTAAAGACTACAATGTATAACTTTTATTCCTACATTTGCAGCCAAATGATAACTTATTAATAAAAATACCAATACCATGGCTAAAATAACCAAAGAAGCCGCTTTGCTCTACCATTCACAGGGCAAACCCGGTAAGATCGAGGTAGTTCCTACCAAACCTTACAGTACACAAACCGATTTATCACTTGCATACTCTCCCGGTGTGGCAGAGCCTTGCCTCGAAATAGAGAAAAACCCGCAAGACGCTTATAAATACACGGCAAAAGGCAATCTGGTAGCTGTCATTTCGAACGGTACAGCCGTACTCGGACTGGGTGATATAGGCGCACTGAGCGGCAAACCGGTGATGGAAGGCAAAGGACTGCTTTTCAAAATCTACGCAGGTATCGACGTATTCGACATCGAAGTGGACGAAAAAGACCCTGAGAAATTCATCGCTGCCGTAAAAGCAATCGCCCCTACTTTCGGTGGAATCAATCTGGAAGACATCAAGGCTCCCGAATGTTTTGAAATCGAACGCCGGCTGAAAGAAGAACTCGACATCCCTGTGATGCACGATGACCAGCACGGAACCGCTATCATCTCCAGTGCCGGACTGGTAAATGCCCTGCAAGTAGCCGGAAAGAAAATCGAAGATGTAAAAATCGTCGTTAACGGTGCCGGAGCATCTGCCGTATCTTGTACTAAATTATATGTATCGCTGGGGGCACGTCTCGAAAACATCGTCATGCTGGACAGCAAAGGTGTTATCAGCAAGACACGTACCGACCTCAACGAACAGAAGAGATATTTTGCCACAGACCGCACGGATATCCACACGCTGGAAGAAGCAATCAAAGGTGCAGACGTATTCCTCGGCCTGTCCAAAGGCAACGTACTGAGCCAGGATATGGTGCGCAGCATGGCTCCGATGCCGATCGTCTTCGCACTGGCAAACCCCGATCCGGAAATTACTTACGAGAAAGCAATGAGCGCCCGCCCCGACGTACTGATGGCCACCGGACGTTCCGACTATCCGAACCAGATCAACAACGTGATCGGATTCCCGTACATCTTCCGTGGCGCACTCGACACGCACGCGAAAGCAATCAACGAAGAAATGAAAATCGCAGCAGTACACGCCATCGCCAACCTGGCCAAACAGCCTGTACCCGATGTAGTAAACGCAGCATATCATGTGAATAACCTCTCTTTCGGTCCGGAATACTTCATCCCGAAACCGGTAGACCCGCGCCTCATCACCGAAGTTTCCTGTGCCGTAGCGAGAGCAGCCATGGAAAGCGGAGTAGCACGCACGGAAATCAAAGACTGGGACGCTTACTGCGTACACTTGCGCGAACTGATGGGATACGAATCCAAACTGACCCGCCAGCTTTATGACACTGCCCGCCGCAGCCCGCAACGTGTCGTATTTGCCGAAGGTATCCACCCCAACATGCTGAAAGCTGCCGTCGAAGCGAAAGCCGAAGGCATCTGCCATCCTATCTTGTTAGGAAACGACGAAGCAATCGGTAAACTTGCCGAAGAACTCGACCTGAGTCTGGAAGGCATCGAAATCGTCAACCTCCGTCATCCGGACGAATCGGAACGCCGCGAACGCTACTCACGTATCCTTGCGGAAAAACGTGCCCGCGAAGGCTTTACTTACGAAGAAGCCAACGACAAGATGTTCGAACGCAACTACTTCGGTATGATGATGGTAGAAACCGGAGACGCAGACGCATTTATCACCGGACTTTATACAAGATACAGCAATACCATCAAAGTGGCCAAAGAAGTAATCGGCATCCAGCCCGGATTCAACCACTTCGGAACGATGCACATTCTTAATTCCAAGAAAGGTACTTACTTCTTGGCAGATACCTTAATCAACCGTCACCCGGATACGGAAACCCTGATCGACATCGCCAAGCTGGCTGACAAGACGGTACGTTTCTTCAACCATACACCGGTCATCTCGATGCTGTCGTACTCCAACTTCGGCGCCGATACTTCCGGCAGTCCTGTCAAAGTGCACGGAGCAGTAAGCTACATGCAGAAGGAATATCCCGAACTGGCCATTGATGGTGAAATGCAGGTGAACTTTGCCATGAACCGCGAACTCCGCGACGCCAAGTATCCGTTCACCCGCCTGAAAGGCAAAGACGTGAATACGCTGATCTTCCCGAACCTGAGCTCCGCCAATGCCGGATACAAACTGCTACAGGCCATGGACCCCGATACAGAATTTATCGGCCCTATCCAAATGGGACTGAACAAGCCTATTCATTTCACTGACTTTGAAAGCTCTGTCCGCGACATCGTGAACATCACAGCCGTAGCCGTGATTGACGCTATCGTTGACAAGAAGAAAAAGGAAAGCAAATGAGAAGACCGCTATCAAAATCACAAATAGTTTGCGTCAGCCTGCTTTGGCTGGCGCTTTGCTATTTAGTTCTGACAAAAGCCGATCGTATTGACGGCATGACGGTAGTAATGCTTGTCATTTCGGCAGCATTAGTCTTTATTCCTGTCTATAAGTCGATAAAAAAGAATAAATAAATATCTTTTTTCCGAGTTTTAATGCAATAAAATATCAAATTTGATGTTTTATTGCATTTTTCTTTATAAAATGTTTGCCAGTTCAATTTTTATCTTTACTTTTGCAACCGCATAAAAGAAATAGATAATCGAAATTTAATCAACCAATAAAAGAAAAAAAGATTATGAATGCAGCAAAGGTATTAGACGATCTGAAAAGAAGGTTCCCCAATGAACCAGAGTATCATCAGGCAGTAGAAGAAGTACTTTCTACTATTGAAGAAGAATACAACAAACACCCGGAATTTGATAAAGCAAACTTAATCGAACGCCTGTGTATTCCTGATAGAGTATTTCAGTTCCGTGTAACTTGGATGGACGACAAAGGTAATATTCAGACCAACATGGGCTACCGTGTTCAGCACAACAACGCTATCGGCCCGTACAAAGGCGGTATCCGTTTCCACGCATCTGTAAACCTTTCAATCCTGAAATTCCTTGCCTTTGAGCAGACATTCAAAAACTCACTGACTACACTGCCGATGGGTGGTGGTAAAGGTGGTTCCGACTTCTCTCCACGTGGTAAGTCAAACGCTGAAGTAATGCGCTTCGTACAGGCATTCATGCTGGAACTGTGGCGTCACATCGGTCCCGAAACTGACGTACCTGCAGGTGACATCGGTGTTGGTGGCCGCGAAGTAGGATTCATGTTCGGTATGTACAAGAAGCTGGCTCACGAATTTACCGGAACATTCACTGGTAAAGGCCGTGAATTCGGTGGTTCACTGATTCGTCCGGAAGCTACCGGCTACGGTAACATCTACTTCCTGATGGAAATGCTGAAAACCAAAGGTACTGACCTGAAAGGTAAAGTATGTCTCGTTTCCGGTTCGGGTAACGTAGCTCAATATACCATCGAAAAAGTGATCGAACTGGGCGGTAAAGTAGTAACTTGCTCCGACTCTGACGGTTACATCTACGATCCGGACGGTATCGACCGCGAAAAACTGGATTACATCATGGAACTGAAGAATCTGTACCGTGGACGTATCCGTGAATACGCAGAGAAATACGGCTGCAAATATGTAGAAGGAGCTAAACCTTGGGGTGAAAAATGCGATATCGCACTGCCTTCTGCCACTCAGAACGAATTGAACGGCGACCACGCCCGTCAGTTGGTAGCAAACGGCTGTATAGCTGTATCTGAAGGTGCAAACATGCCTTCTACTCCGGAAGCTATCAAAGTATTCCAGGACGCTAAGATTCTGTACGCTCCGGGTAAAGCTGCTAACGCTGGTGGTGTATCTGTATCAGGTCTTGAAATGACTCAGAACTCTATCAAACTGAGCTGGAGCGCTGAAGAAGTAGACGAAAAGCTGAAGAGCATCATGAAGAATATCCACGAAGCCTGCGTTCAGTATGGTACTGAAGCCGACGGATATGTAAACTATGTGAAAGGTGCTAACGTAGCCGGATTCATGAAGGTGGCGAAAGCTATGATGGCTCAAGGTATCGTATAATCAGCAAAATATAAGAAAGCTATAGTCATTTTTTAAGATAAAGGCTCCCGCCTTCCGAGAGGAAGAGCGGGAGTTTTTTCATACCCCAATGCAGACAGTGGAAAAACAAGTAGAAGAGTGCAGGAAAGGATGTAGAAGAGTGCGGGAAAGCATATAGAAGAGCAGACGGCAGGAAGTACTTCATCTCTATGGATGATGTAGAAGAAAGAAGTGAATGAAGTACTCGGTCCGGGTGAAAGATGTACTTGAAAAAAAATATCGGAGACTTTAAAGATTATTCATAGTTATTTTCTATCTTTATATAGAAAATATCAGTTTGACAAGCAAGCAAAATCGATCTATCTTTGTTACATATTATAAACCCGGATAAAAGAATAAAGAGACTTCGGTTTATTTAAACTTTTCCTCCGACTAACATCTATTTTATGGAAGAAAAAAAACTAACTGCCGCGAATGGTCGTCCCATTGCCGACAATCAGAATTCGCAAACCGCAGGTCAACGCGGACCTGTCATGTTACAAGATCCATGGCTTATCGAAAAGCTTGCTCATTTTGATCGTGAAGTAATTCCGGAAAGACGTATGCACGCCAAAGGCTCGGGAGCTTTCGGAACATTTACCGTCACGCATGACATCACGAAGTACACCCGTGCAGCTATCTTTAGCGAAGTCGGAAAGCAAACAGAATGTTTCGTCCGTTTTTCTACCGTAGCCGGAGAGCGCGGAGCAGCAGATGCCGAACGCGATATCCGTGGTTTTGCTATGAAATTCTACACCGAAGAAGGTAACTGGGATTTAGTCGGTAACAATACCCCCGTGTTTTTCTTACGTGACCCCCTCAAATTCCCCGATTTGAATCATGCCATCAAACGCGACCCTAAAACAAACATGCGCAGTCCCAACAGCAACTGGGATTTCTGGACGCTTCTACCCGAAGCCTTACATCAGGTAACTATCACCATGAGTCCTCGCGGCATCCCTTATTCTTACCGCCACATGCACGGATTCGGAAGTCACACATACAGCTTTATCAATGCGGACAACCAACGTATCTGGGTAAAATTCCACCTGCGTACAATGCAGGGAATCAAAAACCTGACCGATCAGGAAGCGGAAGCTATCATTGCCAAAGACCGTGAATCTCATCAACGCGACCTTTTTGAAAGCATCGAAAAGGGAGACTATCCGAAATGGCTGTTCCAGATTCAGCTGATGACGGAAGAGGAAGCGGACAATTACCGCATCAACCCGTTCGACCTGACCAAAGTATGGCCACACAAAGACTTCCCGCTACAAGACGTGGGTATTCTGGAACTGAACCGTAATCCGGAAAACTATTTCGCAGATGTAGAGCAAGCCGCTTTCAACCCTATCAATACCGTAGATGGCATCGGATTCTCACCAGACAAGATGTTACAGGGACGTCTGTTCTCTTACGGTGACGCGCAGCGTTACCGCCTCGGAGTAAATTCGGAACAGATCCCGGTGAATAAACCCCGCTGTCCTTTCCACGCTTACCACCGCGACGGAGCGATGCGTGTAGACGGCAACTACGGCGCAGCCAAAGGCTACGAGCCCAACAGCTACGGAGAATGGAAAGACTCTCCTCACATGAAAGAACCGCCTCTCAAAGTAACAGGCGAGATTTACAATTACAATGAACGCGAATATGATGATGACTATTATAGCCAGCCGGGTGACCTGTTCCGACTGATGCCGGCAGACGAACAGCAACTGTTGTTTGAAAACACAGCCCGTGCTATGGGTGATTCGGAACTATTCATCAAACAACGCCACACACGCAACTGCTACAAGGCAGATCCGGCATACGGTGCCGGAGTTGCCAAAGCATTAGGCATTGATCTGCAAGAAGCCTTGAAAGAATAAAAGAACAGCATATCGTTTGTAAAAGAAAGAGCATGTTTCCACGAGGATTCATGCTCTTTTTTTCAGTACAACAGTAACCTACTGAATATCAACAGAATAAAATTCCTTTTTATTTCTTTAAAAGAAACAGCCCGTTGGTTTTAAAGAAACAGGTCGTTGGTTTTAAACCAAACCCCCGTTCCTTTAAAACCAACGGGACGATTTTAAAAAAAGTTCTGCTTTTCCAATGAAAACAGAACTTTCTTGTTTCGTTTATTTATCAATTGAAAAGAATCAGTCAATCCCCGGCATCAGAACAACACCGAGCTTCTTCTTACCATCCATCTTGACTACCATCGGCTTTTCAAAACGGACGTGACGCAGGAATTTCGTTTCTTCTACGGCAGGCTGTGTATTGAGGAAGTCCTGATTGTAAACTCCGTCATTCATAAAGGCATTGATTGTGAAATACCCCACCCCGAACGAAGTAAGATTCTGGAAGAAGTGAGTTCCCTGACTCGGGTCTACCCGATAATTGGTCAATCCGGCTTCCACTATCACGCGGGCTGCAGAGATATGTGGCCACTTCACCGGAATGCCCAGCCATGTGTCGCTACTGCCCCAGCGTCCCGGACCTACAAGCACGTAGTTCCTTCCTGCATTGAGAAATTGCAGGTTCATCTTCTCTATTTCCCAAGCGATAGCCTGGTTATTCGAAGCACTGTATCCGTCCGTCTTGACGTAGACAATATCGTAAATATCGTTCATGACACCATGCCCCAATGAATTGTTGGAACGAAGAATCGTATCTTCATCCGGTATCAGCGTCAAATCTTCGTCCAGCATTTCTTTGCTGTCTACAATCGGACGAATCTGTAATAGGTAGAACGTTCCCGTCTTATCCTGTTCGCGGCTCAGAGTAGCGGCAAACTCAATCTCTACCGGACGCCTCATTTCCTGTTCACCGTACTTCAAAACCAGTTGCAGGATACGTGCCAACGGGAAGACATCGTGTTGCAGGATATTGGCAAACGTTATCACCTTGCGTCCACCGGGATACAAACCATCACGAATAACCTGATCATACGGGTCGTAGGTAGAAGCGATGTAACGTAACGAGCCGTCATTTTCCGCTTCCTTCACGTGGAGTTTCAACAGGTTAAAGCCGTCGTCGATAGAGAAATCATGCCCTGCATTCTTCAAGTCCAAAGCGTAGAAACGGGTCTGCGTTTCCTTCAGAGCGATTTCCATTTCACTGGTCTGCAACACCTGATTCGGGTGATAAGGAGAGAAACGAAGTGTCATCCCCCCGTCTACAATATATTTTCCTAGTCCAAGAGCCAGATTCACCGTACCTTCTTCCGCTTTTTCATCTCCTAACGGATAATAATTGAGCGAACGTGCCACGCCCGACATCGATGGATAGTAACGGTCTCCATATTGATTCCCCACGACCTCCTGCAAGATGACTGCCATCTTTTCCTGGTCTATCACATTCGACGTAGCCTGCATATAGGCTTTACTATCTCTGAAATAAACCGACGCATAAACCCCTTTGATCGCATCAGAAAGCATACGGAGCATTTCATACCGATCGTCCAGATAAGGAATCATATACGTATTGTAAATTCCGGCAAACGGTTGATAATGCGAATCTTCCAGCAAAGAAGAAGAACGAATGGCAATCGGTGATTTCACCACATCGAAGAAGGTGAAGAAGTCCTCTACCAGCCGGTCAGGCAATTTCGCTTTCAGGAAATATCTTAGAATCGTATCATCGTCGGCATCCGAAAGAGCAATCTGATAGAGATTGTTGGTCTCCATAAACTCGTCAAAAACGTCGGTACACAGTACCACCGTCTTAGGAATGGCTACTCTCGCATTTTCAAACTCCTCAAATTCGGGATACCGCTTCACCATGTTATCAATGAAAGCAAGACCACGCCCTTTTCCTCCCAGCGAACCATCACCGATACGGGCAAAGTTGGAATAACGGTCGAAACGGTCACGTTTGAAGACGGCAACCACTCCCTGGTTTTTCATCTTCCGGTATTTCACGATGGCCTCAAAGATAATCCGGCGGTGTGCATCTACATCTTGAAGACTGGTCCATGTGATCGGCTTCAGAAACTCGGCTACCGGGAACATAGCACGCGAATAGAGCCAGCGTGACACGTGATTCCGGCTGATATGATACAAGAAGGATTCGGCAGGCACGGCAAACAGGATATTCTGCAGTTCTTTCAGATTCCGCACCCGGGCGATCTCCTCTCCTGTCTCCGGATTGCGGAACACAAAGTCACCGAAACCGAAGTTATCGGAAACGATACGCCGCAGGTCAACGTCCATCTTTTTAGAGTTCTTGTCGATAAAGCTGGCACCGTATTTAGCGGCATACGAGGAGTTCTCCGATTCGGAAGACTGGATAATCAACGGCACGAACGGATCGTTCTTACGAATGGCGGCGCAAAGCTTGATACCTGCCAGACCGTCTTTCTCGCCCCGTTCCACTTTCGGGAAACGGACGTCGGTAATGACTCCTAATATATTATTCTGATATTTGCCATAGATTTCCATCGCCTCCTGATACGTACGGGCGAGAACGATTTTAGGACGTCCCCGCATACGAAGCGTACGCTGATGCGCATTCAGGGCTTCGGTAGAAAACTCCTGACTCTGCTTCAACACGAATTTATAAAGGTTCGGAAGGATGGAAGAATAGAACCGGATGCCGTCTTCCACTAAAAGGATCATCTGCACACCCACTTCCTGCACATCGTGTTCGAGGTTCATCTTATCCTCCATCAGTTTGATAATAGAAACCAGCAGGTCCGTATTGCCCAGCCAGCAGAACACGTATTCAAATGCACTCAGATCTTCGTTGATAATCCGCTTTGTGATACCATGACTGAAAGGGGTCAGGATAACGATAGGAATATGTTCATATTTCTCTTTAATATGCCGTCCGATATCAAAACTGTCATTATCTCCCGTACTCGGCATACAGATCACCAGATCGAAAGACATATTTTCCAGTTGCGCCAATGCCTCCTCTTCCGTTGATACCTGCGAGAAACGGGGCGGATAACGAAGTGATAAAGAAGTATATTCATTGAATATCTTTTCGTCGATGCGTCCGTCATCTTCCAGCATGAAAGCATCATACGGGTTAGCAATCAGAAGAACATTGAAAATTCGCCGTGTCATCAGATTAGCGAATTGCGTATCTTTGAAGTAAAGCTGGTTTAATTTATATTTGCTGAGCATAGTTACTTTCCTTTTTTATTCCATCATGAAATTATTCACAGTACTATCTACTTGATATTTACTTTGCAAAGTTAATTTTTTAAATCTCATTTTCTACCATCTTCTTTATAAAGTTGTAATAAGTATTAAGTATTAGGTATTAAGTATTAACCTGTCGGTTTACAGCGCAACCTAATACTTAATACCTAATACCTGATACTTACCATTATCATTTTATCATTATTTAATCAAAATATAGGCAAGAAATCATTCATATTTGAAAAGTTTTCCTATATTTGCAATGCAACAAGCTTACATTTTATCAGAATAACCTTTTAAACTATAATATCATGAACATCCAGAAAATCATGTCCTCTTTGGAGGCAAAGCACCCCGGTGAATTAGAGTATCTTCAGGCAGTGAAAGAAGTTCTTCTCTCAATCGAAGATATATACAATCAGCATCCCGAATTTGAAAAAGCCAAGATCATCGAAAGACTGGTAGAGCCTGATCGTATCTTCACTTTCCGTGTCACTTGGGTAGACGACAGAGGGGAAGTTCAGACCAATCTCGGTTATCGTGTACAATTCAACAACGCCATCGGTCCGTACAAAGGCGGTATCCGTTTCCATGCTTCCGTCAACCTTTCTATTTTGAAATTCCTCGGCTTCGAGCAGACATTCAAGAATGCACTGACTACGCTTCCTATGGGTGGCGGTAAAGGTGGTTCGGACTTCTCTCCCCGTGGCAAAAGCAATGCGGAAATCATGCGTTTCTGCCAGGCATTTATGTTGGAATTGTGGCGCCACCTGGGTCCGGATATGGATGTACCTGCCGGTGATATCGGTGTAGGCGGTCGCGAAGTAGGTTATATGTTCGGTATGTACAAGAAACTGACCCGTGAGTTTACGGGAACATTCACCGGAAAAGGACTTGAATTCGGCGGTTCGCTGATTCGTCCGGAAGCTACCGGTTTCGGCGGTTTGTACTTCGTTCACCAAATGTTGCAGGCAAAAAATATCGATATTAAAGGCAAGACAGTGGCGATCTCCGGTTTCGGTAACGTAGCTTGGGGTGCTGCTACCAAAGCAACCGAATTGGGTGCCAAAGTAATCACCATCTCCGGACCGGACGGATACATTTACGACCCGGACGGCATCAGCGGAGAAAAGATAGATTACATGCTCGAACTTCGCGCTTCGGGCAATGACATTGTTGCTCCTTACGCTGAAAAGTATCCGGGTGCGACCTTCGTAGAAGGCAAGCGTCCATGGGAAGTAAAGGCAGATATAGCACTTCCTTGCGCTACTCAGAACGAATTAAATGGAGAAGATGCACAAAATCTCATAAAAAATAACGTTCTTTGCATTGGAGAAATTTCCAACATGGGATGTACGCCGGAAGCGATCGACTTGTTTATCGAAAAGAAAGTAATGTATGCTCCGGGTAAAGCAGTCAACGCCGGTGGTGTTGCTACTTCCGGTCTGGAAATGTCTCAGAATGCCATGCACCTGAGTTGGAGTGCTGCCGAAGTGGACGAAAAACTTCACGCTATCATGCACGGTATCCATGCACAATGCGTGAAATACGGCACAGAACCCGATGGATATATCAATTATGTGAAGGGAGCTAACATTGCCGGCTTCATGAAAGTAGCTCACGCAATGATGGGACAAGGCGTTATTTAAAAGAGACTTTGTTTAGTTGTATTTGTATTTGTGGTTTGCGCTGCTCGCCTCCTGTGACAGGACGCGGGTAGCGCTATTTTTTTGAGATTAACATTATTTTCAATGGAATTAATTATCTTTGTAGCATCATACAGTAAATAATTACTCGTGAGTTTGTTCTTGAAAATAAATAACTCGTAATGAATGAGTTATCATTCATGATTTTGTAATTAATAATTCGTAAACAATAAAAAATGCTACAACCCGAATTAAAACTCCGCCGCGACAAGATTCGCAGTCTGATGGTGTCACAGGGCATTGATGCCGCCCTCATTACTTGTAATGCAAATTTGATTTATACGTATGGCTGTGTAGTCAGCGGCTATCTTTATCTCCCTCTTCATTCACCGGCACTGCTGTTTTTCAAACGGCCTAACAATATCACCGGAGAACACTCGTTCTCCATCCGCAAACCGGAACAGATTGTCGATATTCTGAAAGAAAAAGGTTTGCCTTTGCCCACTAAACTGATGCTGGAAGGTGACGAACTTCCTTACACGGAATATGTCCGGCTGGCAGGTTTGTTTCCCGAAGCCGAAGTCGTGAACGGGACACCGCTGATCCGTCAGGCGCGCAGCGTAAAGACAGCTATCGAAATTGAAATGTTCCGTCGTTCGGGAATGGCGCATGCAAAGGCATATGAGCTGATTCCGAGCGTTTATCGTCCCGGAATGACAGACATTGAGTTCTCGATAGAAATTGAGCGCCTGATGCGTCTTCAAGGCTGTCTTGGCATCTTCCGTGTGTTTGGCCGCAGCATGGAAATCTTTATGGGAAGTGTACTGACCGGGGATAATGCCGGCTATCCTTCTCCTTACGATTTCGCTTTAGGTGGCCGGGGACTCGATCCCGCCCTGCCCGGAGGTGCCGACAAGACTCCGCTAAAAGAAGGACAAAGCGTAATGGTCGATCTGGGAGGTAACTTTAACGGATATATGGGCGATATGAGCCGTGTATTCTCTATCGGCAAACTGTCGGAAGAGGCCTACACCGCTCATCAGGTGTGCCTTGACATTCAAGAAAAGATTGCTTCAATCGCCAGACCGGGTGTTCCTTGCGAAACGCTTTATAACACAGCTATCGAAATGGCTGCTCAGGCAGGATTTGCCGATAGATTCATGGGAACGGGACAACAGGCCAAGTTCATCGGTCACGGCATCGGACTGGAAATCAATGAAGCGCCTGTACTTGCTCCACGCATCAAGCAGGAACTGGAACCGGGCATGGTCTTTGCCCTCGAACCGAAAATTGTTCTTCCGGGCATAGGTCCCGTAGGTATCGAAAACTCTTGGGTGGTGACCAACGATGGAATAGAGAAACTGACTAACTGTAATGAAGAGATTATAGAACTGTCATAAGGGACTGGCTAAAAAGTCGATTCTATCTCGAATCTCCTCCTTTAGGAAGGAGGAGTACCCGTAGGGGGAGGTGGTAGGTGAATGCATAACCCTATCATTTACAAAGTAATAGGAAGAAACATTATTTCTCCTACCACCTCGGTCTGCGACCACTCCTCCTTCCCGAAGGAGGAGATTTAAGATACTATTGACTTTTTAGTCAGCCCCGAAGTAGCATCAAAAAACAAATCTGTTCCCAACTATTTTTCACGGATTCAAGAAAATCTATTTTACAGGCTTCAGTCCCATCTTCGCCGCCCGTTCCAGCATAAAAGCGTGAGCTGCTTCATACTCGTTAGGGATAACTCCGTCCAGAATAGCATCCTTTATCGCACTCTTCAAAGCACCTACTTCCCGGCACGGCTGTAAGCCGAAGATTTCCATGATCTCTTCTCCACTCACCGGAGGCTGGAAATTACGGACACGATCCTTTTCTTCGAGATCTTTCAACTTCTGTCTAACCAGTTGGAAGTTATTCAGAAAGCGCTGCTTGCGCTCCATATTTTTGGAAGTGATATCCGCTTCGCAAAGAGTCATCAGGTCGTCGATATCATCGCCCGCCTCAAAGAGCAGACGACGAACGGCGGAATCCGTTACCACATCATCCGCTATCACAATGGGGCGCATGTGCAAACTGACCATTTTCTGCACATACTTCATCTTCTCATTCATCGGCAGTTTCATCTTCCGGAAGATATTCGGAACCATCTTCTCACCGATAAAATTATGATTATGGAACGTCCATCCCGCTCTAGGCTCCCAGCGCTTCGTTGCAGGCTTGGCTATATCGTGCAATAACGCTGCCCAGCGCAACCAGAGATTATCCGTCTTTTTGCTGATATTGTCCAGCACTTCCAGTGTGTGATAAAAGTTGTCTTTGTGCGATCTGCCGTTCCGTGTTTCTACACCTTGCAGGGCAGCCAGTTCCGGAAAAATCAACGGCAACAGTCCGCTTCGTTCCAGTTCTACAAAACCTTTTGAAGGGATGGGCGAAAGAATTATCTTGTTCAGTTCATCCGCAATGCGTTCACGGGAGATTATTTCAATCCGTTCTTTATTACGGCAGAGCGATTCGAAAGTGTCGTCGTCGATATAGAATCCCAGTTGCGTGGCAAAACGGATGCAGCGCATCATACGCAGCGGGTCGTCGCTGAACGTGATATCCGGGTCGAGCGGTGTGCGGATGGTCTTTTCCTTCATGTCCTCCATGCCGCCAAACGGGTCTACCAACTCGCCGAAGCGCGCTTTATTCAGGCAGACAGCCATCGCGTTAATCGTAAAATCACGGCGGTTCTGGTCGTCTTCCAGCGTTCCGTCCTCTACAATAGGTTTCCGTGAGTCCCGTTGATAAGACTCTTTGCGGGCGCCTACAAATTCCACTTCCGTGCCTTTATATTTCACTTGTGCCGTACCGAAATTCTTGAAAACAGAGACATGCGCACCACGTCCCAATCGCTTTCCAAGTGCTTCCGCCATCGCAATTCCACTGCCTACTACTACTACATCTATATCTTTAGAGGGACGTTGCAGAAAAATATCACGAACGTAACCGCCTACTACATAGCACTCCAATTCGAGTGCATCGGCTGTTTCGGCTATCTGTCCGAAAATCGGTTCGCTAAAATGCTGCTTCAATTCCTCTTGAGTCAACTCTATCATCTTTTTTTAGTGCTTAACGATCAGTGATAAACAATCGATGCGCAACGGCAAAGCCGGTTAGCAACCGCTAATGACCGGGCACTTATCACTAATACAAGTTTTGAGGGGGCAAAATTACAAAAATAAGGGATATAATTTGTATTTTTGCCGCTATAAAGTAAACGATGGGCGATGAACTGACAAGTAACAACAAACGTCGAATCGTAAATTGTGAAAGGTAAGCGATCAAACGATGAATGCTATTCAATCGCCGGTCATCTAATAGTAAAATGTAAACGGTATGATGAAAAAACTGATTATCTTCTTTTGCGGCACGCTGGCACTGACAGCCTGCGGAAACGGCATCGAAAAGAAAGCCAATGAAAAACTGACAGTTGCCCGCGCTGCCTACGAACGTGGCGACTACGAAGAAGCAAAGACACAAATCGACAGTATCAAGATTTTGTATCCCAAAGCATTCGAAGCCCGCAAAGCCGGTCAGGAATTGATGCTGGACGTGGAACTCAAGGCACAACAAAAGATTCTTGCTTATCTGGACAGTGCCCTTCAGTCGAAACAAGAAGCGTTCGACGCCATCAAAGACAAGTACACGCTGGAAAAAGATGCCGAATATCAACAAGTGGGCAACTATATCTGGCCTACTCAAGCCATCGAAAAGAACCTACACCGCTCCTTCCTCCGCTTTCAAGTGAACGAACAGGGCATTATGAGCATGACTTCCATCTATTGCGGAGCCAGCAATATCCACCACGTAGGCGTCAAAGTAACGACTCCCGACGGCAGTTTTGCTGAAACTCCGACTTCGAAAGACAGCTACGAGACAACGGACATGAACGAGAAAATAGAGAAAGCCGATTACAAACTGGGAGAAGACGGTAGTGTGATCGAATTTCTGAACCTCAACAAAGACAAGAATATCCGTGTGGAATTTGTCGGTGACCGTAAATACACCACGACTATGACCCCGGCTGACCGTCAGGCAGTAGCAGGCGTTTACGAACTGGCACAAATTCTTTCCGCTATGCAGCAAATCAAGAAAGAACAGGAGGACGCCAACCTGAAAATCGGATTTATCAATAAAAAGAAAGAGCGGAAAGCACTGGAAGAAACAACCGAGAAATAATTGCTTTTTCTGAGTCACAGCTTTCCAAAAGAATAAAAAGGTCCGGAGAATGACAAATAGCCGACCAATTTGAAAAGGAAGATATAAAGTCGGGAAGAAATAAGTAAAGTCGGGAAAAGAACCAATAAAACCCGGAAGAATAAATTAAAACGGTAAGCGATGAATGACTGTGTTCATTAAAGGTAACACATTCGTCTTTCCATCGCTTACCGTTTTTTATTTCAATACGAGATACGGTTTTCAATCTTGCTATAACAAGCAATCTGTAACCATATTTCATTCTATTTTTAAAGGAGCATACCCTCATTTCCTTGTTCGTATCCTCTTGCTTCAGAGAAACGGCGTAGACTGGTATCTGGAAAAGGCATAACCTAGCTACATAAAACGGCGTAGCCTGACAGGTAGAAAGGGCGTAGCCTCCCAAGCCTTATTTCACCCTCCTATTCAACTGATTATTAGCCTTTTCTACCTTAGACTTACCGATCCACTTCCCCGACACCTTCTTCTTTCCGGCAGCAGGCTTTGCCTTTCCGGCAAACGGGTTGTTACTTTTTTTGATTGGCATAATTCAATAGACGATTATTCTCCTTCGTAATACTCGCCCAAAAACCAGCGAGCCACAAAGTCCCAGTTATCGTGCAGCAGTTCTTTTCCGTTCTCAAAAGGGAATTGCGCTTCGGGCAGCAGTTCGTGTTCCATGCCGTACTTCAACAAGTCGAACGGGCACAGTCCTTCCTCGCAGAAGAGTTCGTATGCTTCTTCCTCAGCCACTTCCGCATTGTACAGCGGGTTCCGTTTATCGGCAAAATAAGGAGCCACATCCGGACCTATCAGCAATCCCTTCGGATTGGCATACATCACAAAATCCGAAAACTCCTTCAAGTCAGGCAACAGAGAATCTTCCTCATCCTCCCATTGCAGTGCCTGCACAAAGAACAGTTTCAAAGCCTCATAAGAATCGAAGAACATCAACGGCTCGCCACCACTCGCTTTCAGGAAGCGCTCCACATTCACAGGCAACTGATCACCCGGAGCAGCAACAGGCAAAGCAGTCCGCTTCTTCTCCATCAGTTCCGATTCCATCAACCAGTCGCCGGCAAGCCCGTCGCTGATAGGCGCTGTCTCGAAAACCGCTTCCAGCTGCGCATAAATCACATCCGCAAACTCCAGCAAGTCTGCATACAGCGGATTCTCCACCCCGTCGAAATCATCGCCCACAGGCGAGTTGATTCCCCATAGCAAGAAAGCGATGTCCTCCTTATTGATCTCATCAGCCAGATAATCTTCCGACAATTCGTAAAAAGGCAGGTAACGTCCGTAATTTCGTTTATGCCAGCGGATAAACTGCCGCCAGTTGCCTCCGTCCGTCACACAATCTTCCAGATAAAGAGTCAGCATCAAAGTCACCTGATTCTGGCTCTCCTGTGTCTCCGATTTATATAAATAAGATTCGCTGACGACAGGTAATAAAAGATTAGCAAATTCGAGATACCAGTGATCCGTCGCCAACACCTTCGCACGACCATGAAGATCCAGCCATGCTTTCATGTAAATTTTCCCTTGTTTCATTATTTTTCTGTTGCTTGTTTAGTTTTTCCCGCACTATTACAGTCTTTTCAAAGCCAATTTAATAACTTTCTCTACCGGAGCATCCGGTTCTTCCTTCAATATAGCCAGTACCACTTTCTGCGAAGGCGCGGCGGCAAAGCCGAGCATCGTCAGGGCGGCTACCGCTTCCTCCTGCACTTCCACGCTGGCAGTCTGCAGTAACATTCCGGCAGAAGCACTTCCGCCGGCAACAGTCGCTCCCATCGTCTTAATCTTGTCTTTCAGATCGACAATCACACGCTGCGCTGTCTTCAGTCCGATTCCCTTCACCGTTTTCAGCAAGTTTGCATTTTCGGTGCTGATCACGTTCACCAGTTCCGCAGGCGAGAGGGCGGAAAGAATCATACGCGCCGTATTGCCTCCAATGCCCGACACGGAAATGAGCAGCAAGAAAATCTCCCTCTCCTGCTTGTCGGCAAATCCGTAGAGCACATAAGCATCCTCGCGAATAGCCTCATAGATATATAACTTACAGTTTTTCTTCCCCTGAATAGCCGAATAAGTATTCAGGGATATATTGGCGGCATAGCCTACCCCGTTACAGTCGATCACTGCGGTTGCCGGACTAAGTTCGGCAAGTTCGCCTCTTACATATTCTATCATAGTGTGAGCAAAGATAAGATAAATTCACCACAGATGAAAAGACTTTCGTAACATTTCCTCCTTGCGGGCAGAGGTGAAAAAATTAAAAATAATGCAGGCGGTAAACAAAACTTCCTAGTAATTTGTTTACTTTTGTAGCAGAATTAAAGAAAAATGTTCATATAAAACCAATAAAAGAATGAAAAAAGTAAGAGCAGCTATTGTCGGTTACGGCAATATCGGACACTATGTACTTGAAGCGCTGCAGGCAGCGCCTGATTTCGAAATCGCCGGAGTCGTTCGTCGTGCAGGAGCAGAGAACAAACCGGAAGAGTTGGCAAACTATGCAGTAGTGAAAGATATCAAAGAGCTGGAAGGAGTAGAAGTAGCCATCCTCTGCACGCCGACCCGCAGCGTTGAGAAATACGCCAAAGAATACCTGGCAATGGGAATTAATACGGTAGACAGCTTCGATATCCACACAGGCATCGTCGACCTGCGCCGCACGCTGGATGCAGCCGCCAAGGAGCACAAAGCCGTATCTATCATCTCCGCAGGATGGGACCCGGGAAGCGACTCTATCGTACGCACCATGCTCGAAGCAATCGCTCCGAAAGGAATCACTTACACCAACTTCGGCCCGGGCATGAGCATGGGACACACAGTTGCCGTTAAAGCAATCGACGGAGTGAAAGCCGCCCTCTCCATGACCATTCCTACCGGAACGGGAATCCACCGCCGCATGGTGTACATCGAGCTGAAAGACGGATACAAATTTGAAGAAGTAGCCGCAGCCATCAAAGCAGACCCTTACTTCGTGAACGACGAGACACATGTAAAACTTGTGCCGAGCGTAGACGCGCTGCTCGATATGGGTCACGGTGTAAATCTGACTCGCAAGGGAGTTTCCGGTAAAACGCAGAACCAGTTGTTCGAGTTCAACATGCGCATCAACAATCCTGCGCTCACCGCACAGGTACTTGTATGCGTGGCACGCGCTTCCATGAAGCAGCAACCGGGATGCTACACGATGGTGGAAGTTCCGGTGATCGACCTCCTTCCGGGCGACCGCGAAGAGTGGATCGGACACTTGGTATAATATTTTATCCGCCTATTGAAATAAAAATGGAGAAAGGGAGTACACCTTTCTCTATTTTTTTTATCTTTGTCGGAGATGAAAAACACACTCCATATGAAAAGACTATTCATATTCTCCACATTTCTGTTATTATTGCTATCGACTACCTTCCCACAGCAGTCCGGTAACACCATCAAACCGAATCTGAAGTACGGAAAACCTTCGAAGGAAGAGCTCTCTCTGAACAGCTATCCCCCCGATACCACCGCTACCGCCATCTACCTGTTTCGCATGGGCGAAAGCAAATTCGTATATAAAGACGGCTTCCAGTTAGTGACCGAGCATTGGGTGCGCATCAAAGTACTGAAGCCCCAGGGCGTATCCTACGCCGATGTGACTATCCCCTACTACTCCCCTTCCGACAAAGACAGGGGGCAGGAAAGAGCCAGCGAAATAAACGGCTGTTCCTACCATCTGGAGAACGGGCAGTGTATCGAAACACCACTGAAACGGGACCTTATCTCCGACGAACGGGTGAACCAGCACATCCGCCTGCTGAAATTCTCGATCCCCTCCGTCAAAGTCGGCAGCGTCATTGAATACCATTACAAGCTCTATTCCGACTACTTCGCCCACATCGACAACTGGATGATGCAGGATGAACTTCCGATGATATACAACCAGTATAAAATCACCATCCCCCACGCCTACATCTACAACATCGAACTGCGCGGCAAAGACTGGATAACCAGCAAAGCAAAAGAGACCTCCATACACGGAACGACCACCCAACAAAGCGGTATAGCAAAGATAGCGGAAGACTTCTCCATCCCGTCGCGCGAAATGACCTTCACCTCGCAGAACCTCCCCGCCATCCGGCAGGACGAGTCATACTGCTGGTGTCCCGAAGATTATAAAATACAGGTCAGCTTCGACCTGCAAGGCACCCATTTCCCCGGCAGAGAATACGAACCCTTCAGCGAGGAGTGGAAAGACGTGGACAAGCAACTGACCAAGCCCGAAGACGAGCTTTTCGGCAAGCACTTGTCTTTCAACAATCCTTTTAAAGAAGAAGCCATAGCCGCCTTTACCAGCGAAATGACATTCGAGCAGAAAGTCATCACCGCCTTCCGGGTATTGAAGCAAAAGCTCTCCTGGAACGGCAGATACGAGCTTTACAGCAGAGACCTCAACAAAGTGATCAAAGCAGGAAACGGCAGCAATGCCGATCTGAACTTTATCCTCATGGGGATTCTCAAAGACTACGGCATCCGCTCCTATCCTGTCGTACTGAGCCGCCGCTCGACGGGAGTGCTGCCTTTCAACTTCCCTTCGCTCCAGAAGCTGAACACCTTCCTTGTCGCCGCCTACAACAATGATACCCAAGGCTACGTTTACCTCGACAGTTCCATGGAGCTGCCGGCTCTCAATGTGCTGCCGCTCGATTTGTGTGTCAACAAAGCACGCATCCTCTCTCCCGACGAACCGGAAGAGAAGAAATGGGTAGACCTGATCAACCTCAGCAGCAATGTAGCTTTCATGCAAATCAATGCCACCGTGCAGGACGGACAGATCAGAGGACACCGCATGACGCAACTGCAAGGACAGGAAGCGGTAGAATACCAGAAGAAACAGCTCCGCCAGAAGAAAGACTCGCTGATTTTCACTCCGTCGGATGCCGGCAAGGAAAAGTTCGCTTTCAAGAACTTAAAGCAGGAAAACGATGCCTATGACCCCACGCAGATCAAAGAAGAGTTCGACTTCCTGATGGATACCGAAACCACAGGCGGACGGCTTTACGTCAATCCGATGGTCTTCCCGCAACTGGAGCGGAATCCGTTTATCCAGACGGAGCGCATACTCCCTGTCGAATTTCAGTACCCGTACAAATACAACCTGATATGCACGCTTATGCTTCCCGACGGATACGAGGTAGAGGAGATACCCGAGTCGTATTCCGTCAGAACCGATGACGGAAAGTTACAATGCAGGTACATGATTCAGAGGACTGACAACAAAGTCGTCCTCAACTATGTATTCCAGTTGCGGACACACATTCTCCTTCCCGACCAGTACAGCCAGCTACAGGATATATGGACCAAAGTAATCGAGAAGAATCAGGCACTGATCGTTCTCAAAAAGATATAGATTTTCTTCACCACAAACAACTGAATGACAATGAAAACAGCACTGATTTGGATTCTTTTACTGCTAGGGTGCCAAGGGTTCGCCCAGCAGACAGCGACAGACAGTTTCAAGCCCAGCATGAAATACGGTAAACCTTCGGAAGAAGAACTCGCCATGACCACCTACGCGCCGGACACCTCCGCGACAGCGGTCGTGCTCTATTCGAAGTGCGAAGTCCGCTATGACCTGTTAGCCAACAACTTCCGCATCCTCTACAACTATGAGGTCAAAATCAAAGTACTTAAATCCGAAGGAGCGTCCTATGCCGACATCCGGATTCCCTACTACTCCAACGAAAGCAATGCCGTCATCACACTGAAAGAAAGCATCAGCCAGCTTGACGCTTCGGCCTACAATATGGAAGGCGGAGAGATGGTACGCACCAAGATGAAGCGCGACCTGGTCTTCACGGAACGCATCAACAAACAATACATGCAGCTCAAATTCTCGATACCTGCCGTCAGGGAAGGAACCGTATTCGAATACAAATACCAGCTGAGTTCCGACCTCTACTACAGCATCAACCTGTGGGAGGCGCAAAGAGACATCCCGGTGATCTTCACCCAATATGACATCACCATACCGGAATATTTCAAGTTCAACCTCGACATGCGGGGCCCTCACCCGATGGCGTCCAAAGACGAAACCTCTTCTCTTACGTTTCTCCTCAGCCTCCCGGGCGGACAGACAGAAATGCTCAGCTGCAACGGTCGCCACATGATATTCACCGGAGAGCACCTCCCCGCCCTGCGTCCGGACAACTATGTGTGGTGTGCCAACGACTATATGAGCAGCGTATATTTCGAACTCCGGGGAGTGGACTTTCCGGGATCGTTCTACCGGTCTTTCACCCACACCTGGGAGGAGATCGACCAAATGCTGCTACAGGACGAAGATTTCGGCGCCATGCTCAAGATGCGCAACCCTTACCGGGACGAGATGGCTTCGCTGTCACTAGACCAACTGCCCGACCGTCAGAACCGGATCGCTGCCATCTACACCTTCCTCAAACAGAAAATATCGTGGAACGGCCAATACGGGCTATACGGCAACGAAGTGAAAAAAGCGGTCAAGAACGGGACAGGCAGCAACGCAGACATCAATTTCATCCTGATGAGCATGCTGCGTGACGCGCAGATTCCCTGCTATCCGGCAGTGATGAGCCGCAAAGACAGGGGCATCCTCCCTTACAGCTATCCTTCGATACAAAAGCTGAACACCTTCATTGTCGGCATCGCCGATACGGACAGCACACTGGTATTCCTCGACGGCTCGGTGATCAACGGCTACATGAATACCCTGCCGCCCGTACTGATGGTAAACCGCGCACGCCTCATCAGCGAAACAGCCGGAGGCAGATGGATGAACCTGAGCAAACTCGGCAAAAACCAGATACGTGCCACCGTCAGAGCGCAGATTCATCCGGACGGACAGATCACGGGAGACCGCAACGCAGTGTATATGGGGCAGTATGCAGCCAACCTCCGCAGACGTTATTACGCGGCAAAAGACAGCACGGAATATATCAATCAGCTGGAAACGGAAGAAAACATCAAAGTCAAGAAGTTCGAGACCAGAGAAATGAACGTCTTCTCGCCCAGAATAACGGAATTCCTCGATTTTGAAAAACAGGCGACGGTGAATGACGACCTTATCTATGTCAGTCCCATGATTTTCCTGCACGTCAGCAAGTGTCCGTTCATTCAGACAGAGAGGCAGTTGCCGCTCGAAATGCCATATACCGAACATATCCTGCAGGCAACGATGCTGACCATCCCGGAAGGCTATGCGGTAGAAGAACTTCCCAAACCGCTCAATCTCAAAACGGAAGACGGACAAGACATCGTCCGGTACAACATCAGCCAGTCGGGGGACACAATCAACGTGACATATACATTCATTGCCAACAAGTTACTCCATCTCGCTACCGAATACCCAACGGTCAAAATGTTCTGGGAAAACGTCGCCGAGAAGAATAACGAATTGATAGTGCTTAAGAAACAATGATAATAACATGAAGCTGATGACCCATTATTCGCGAACCAAACTATACGGACTGCTCTGCACTTGCCTCTGCTTTTGCCTCCTGCCTGTCCGTGCCCAGGACATAGCCTCCAATTCCAACTCCCTCATCGTAGACGCGCGGACGGAAGTGATCTGCAAGTCGATGACCCAGTCCGTCGAGAGAGAAACCCGCACCGTCACTATCCTTAATAAGAAGGGACTCGATGCGGCACATTTCTTCTGCAGCTGCGATATGTTCCGTTCGTTGCAGAAGTTCTCCGGAGAGCTTATCAACGCTTCGGGACAAAGCGTGCGGAAGATCAAAAAATCGGAACTGGTGAAAAGCGAATACAGTTCCTCGCTCACCACGGACGATTATCTTTACTATTACGAATGCAACTATCCCTCCTTTCCCTTCACCGTGAAATATGTGTGGGAAGTGAAATGCAATAACGGACTGATAGGTTATTCTACCTTCATGCCGCAAATGGATTTCAGCCAGGGAGTAGAGAAGGCTTCCTACCGCATCGAACTGCCTGCCGGACAGCAATGCAGATACCGGGCACTGAACACTGACGGGAAAAATATCCAAGTGAAGGAATCCACCGGTCCCGAAGGACAGCAGATTCTGGAAGTGTCCGCCGCCCAGTTGCCGCCTATCGTGAGCGAACCGTTCGGACCCAGCTTTGCCGAACTATTCCCGCGCGTATATTTCGCCCCTTCCGCTTTCAGTTTCGACAAGAAGCAGGGCGACATGAGCACATGGCAAAAGTACGGAGAGTGGCAGTACAGCCTTCTCAAAGACCGCGACCTGCTCACCGAACCGTTCAAAAGCAAGCTGCACGAACTGACAGCAAACTGCACAACCGACCGCGAAAAAGTGAAAGCCGTCTACGATTATCTGGCAAAGACCACCCGCTACGTCAGCATCCAACTGGGTATCGGAGGATTGCAGCCCATTACCGCCACCGACGTCTGCCGCACCGGATTCGGTGACTGCAAGGGGCTTTCCAACTACGCCCGTGCCATGCTGAACGAGCTGGGCATCCCGTCTACCTATACAGTGATCAGCACCACCAACGAACGGCTGCTGCCCGACTTCTCCAGTGCCAACCAGATGAACCACGTCATTCTGCAAGTGCCTCTCCCGCAAGATACACTCTGGCTGGAATGCACGAATCCGCAGCTTCCTTTCGGCTATGTCCATCAGGACATTGCCGGACACGACGCCCTGCTCATCCAGCCCACCGGGGGCAGCATATACCGCTTGCCCACCTATCCCGACTCACTGAATACACAACAGATCACCGCACGGATTTCACTCTCGCCTACCGCAGAAGCGAAGATCGAAGTTCAGGAAGTATCCCGGCTATTCCAATACGAAAACGAAGCGGGGATAGTCTACCTGGAGCCCAACAAGCAGAAAGACCGTATCCGCTCGGACATCAACCTTTCGCAGGCCGATATCCTGCGCCTGCACATCAGCGAATGCAAAAAGGCAAATCCGTCTATCACATTCGACTATACGGCAAGCAGCAACCAGTACGGAAACAAGACGGGAAACCGCCTGTTTATCCCCGCCAATGTGTTTCGCAAAGGGTTCAGCGTACCGCATATCACAAAGCGCACCCACCCCATCCACGTCAATTTCGGTTACTCGGATGCCGACAGCATCCGCATTCAGCTTCCCGAAGGATATACCATTGAAGGGCTTCCGCGACCAGCTGACCTGAAAAGCAAATTCGGCAATTTCCATTCTTCGGTTCGAGTGAATGATAACGAGATATGGATTGTCCACAACCTGTTTATGCGCAAAGGGATTTATGCTCCCGAAGAATATGCGGCCTTCCTCGACTTCCGGAAACAAGTAGCAGAGCAATATAACGGGAAAATCATACTAAAGAAAAAACCAAATTAAAGGAAAAATGAAAATACACAAAAAAACAGACCTCCCTGCACGGGACGGTAAAGAAGAATTTTCTCTCACGGTACTAACCTGCGATAAACGCGGAATAACCAATCTTGGTTACTATAACTTTGACACTGAAGACTGGGGCTTTTTTATGGATGATTATCCTGAGTACAAAGATACTGATTTTGTATGGATCTATCCACCGGAAGAACAGATGAGAAAGTTTTTGATAGAATCATCCAATGCCGAAGATAAATCGGCTGTTCCTTCAGCAAAGGAAAGTTGGTATAAAAAGAAAATACAACCTATTAAAAAGAAAATCAGTCTGGCTTTCAAGAAAAAATAAAAGTGTACCT
>OGDN01001274.1_pt1 | contig 43126 bp, 32 predicted proteins | sample 1570271 | NCBI WGS metagenome assembly OGDN01 (sample SAMEA4384481, study PRJEB24528) | human gut metagenome | reverse complement strand
CGACCTGCGAGGCGACATTACGGAACATCTCGTCGCTGATATTCTCATAACGGCCGTTCAGGATATTGCTCACAGTACCCACACTGACTCCCTTCAGACTACCCGCGGCCTTCGTCTGGCTCGGATACTTCGCCACGTAAGCCCGGAGGCTCTCACTGATGGCGTTCTTCTCTTTCATTGTAATTTCCATAATCAATATTTTTTATCTTGTTATAAATCTGTTCCTTATAATTTCCCGACCACCTTGCGGATGCTCACTTCCTTCTTCTCAAAGCTGTCCCATGTCACGTTGCTGATGACTTTCATGTCACGGCCTATGGAAGGACGGGGCGGCTGGCTGTATTTTCTCGTGCGGCGGTCAATCTGGCGTTGCGCCTCCTTTCCGAGACCTTTCAGGTCAGGAGTACGCAAACCGTTCTGTTCCGGTGCGACACCATGCTCATACTCGATATCTTTGGCGACGACCTGACGGTTTATACGCTCATTGACGACGGCCTCCTGCTGGGTGCGGATGAAACGTTTTTCGGCTTCCGTCTGCTCCTGCTGGGCACGGTGGATCATCAGCGGGAACGAGGCCACACACTCGAAACGCATCGCACCGCCCTTGTCCTTGTAAAGCAACCGTACGCTGCTCATGTCATAGGGATCGTACTGGACATAGAACTTCTTGTAGGTATTACGCCGGCGCCATTCCAGGTCAGGCTCACCGGGAGCGGAGAAAACCTCGTAAGGGTATTTCTTTCCCTGTACCGTGATCTCGATACCGCTGGCGGTGAACAGCGACGGTTTATCGGTTGTGTACCAGAACATCTCCACCATATCAGGAACGCTGACCGGATCGGTGCCCTCGTTCACGCTGGTATTGTACATCTCAATACGGGGGATGCCAGTGGCCGGGTGCTTCATTGAGTTCCACTGCTCACGGGCGGCGGCATACTGTTCCTTCAGTTCCTCCAATGTGGGAAGGGAGTCGATGTTCGCGTTGATGAATTCCAGATTCGGACGGCTTGTTTCTCTCTTTGCCGTAATATTCTGCCCGGTGAAACCGAAACGTTTCTTCAATACCTGGCTCTGGAAGCGGTAGAAAATGTTCTCAATCGTCTTAGATTCGCCATTATACGGAGCTGTCGGGCGGTGGATACGGCTGATCTTCGAGAAAAGACCCAGCGCCGCGTTCTTCTTATGACCGCCCTGGTTGTCGCACACGATCTCGTAGGGTTTGTGCCGGCTCGTTTGGATAGCCATGCGGAAAGCATGGTACTGGGCGATATAGTCCTCATTATCGCTGATGTAATAGCCAAGAAGCACTTCGCTGTAAGCGTCCACCACCTCGTACACGCTTGTAGTGCACTTGTTCCCGTTCTCATCACGATAGTAGAGGTTCAGCTTCGTGCCGTCGCCATACCAGAGGCTGTCACGGCGGCCCGGAAGGATGGTGCGGTGTTTGCGGTCATAACGCTGGTGCGCCTTCATTTCCCCATAAACGGCATCGTACCACAGAGGTTCGACACGCGGGCTGCTGAACCATTCGCGGAGGCTGCGGGGACTCTTCAGGGGCTTCCAGCCACGTTCCGGAGCGACACGGTTGTACTCCTCGAAGATCTCCATGTCAGTATAAACCGGAACGCGGCTGCGTTTCAATGCTACAAGGTAACGCCCGCCGTCCTCCTCGATCTTCAGCGTGTTGCTGTTGCCGTACTTGCCGCTCACAAGCACACCGTAGTTGTCGGGACGGAACTTGTTTATCAGGGCTTTCAAACGCCCCACACTGCCCGGAAGACTGTGCCCGTACACCGGACGCCATTCCTCACTCGTGACAAGCAGAAGTTCCCAAAGGTTACGGCGGAAACCGGTCAGCTTGTTATTGGATGAACTCAAGCGTTTGAACTCTTCCATCAGCGCGTTCAGCACCGAAGCGTTCCAGGTGTATTCCTTCTTCACATCCTCGGGAAGGGCGACCAGCTCACCGTTCTTGTCGTAACGGTACTCCTCAAAAAAGCGCTCGGCCTTCTCGTCTTTCTTCACTATGTTACGGATCATTTCTTCTCGCATCTGTTTCTCGGGCTCGCCATGGCGCTCAACCCAACGTTTCTTGTATTTCTCGGGAAGGGAAGAATAGGAATACAGGGCTACATTGCCCTCGCCACCGCCACGGTTGATACTTTCGATGTTACCGCGACGGACATTTTGGTATAAAGTTATATACTTCATCACCGGATTATCTCCTGAAGTAAGCTCTTCACAGGTTACACACAGTATATTATTATAGTATTCCATTTTCCGTTCTGTTATCAGTCCTCCAAATCATTCAAAGGGACATGCCTCTTCAACAGCCGTACTGAAGCCCCAAAGTTCAGTACAACAAAAAGCGCCCAAAGCAAATTGTCTTCACTCACAGAAAATATCAGACAGAAATTCAGACAGAAGTAAAGTACACAAAGGCGCTGCTTCCAGTTCAAGTGTATAAACCAGCGCAGCTGGTCACCGAACAATGCCATCAACTCACTTTTCATCGCTTTCCTTCTTTTCAGGGTTACCACCTACCTTGGTTCCACCGCGCTCGATGGCGAGCTTGCGGATGGAACGGGCCAACTTGCTGTTCTTGCGGAATGCAAGGGAGTGGGAGACCATTTCCCGGGAACAACCCAGCAAACCGGCTATTTTACCCACCTCACTGTATTCTACCACTATTCGTTCTTTCATAATTCGCTGATAAGTTAAATTATTGTAGCGGGCAGTCGCGGACTCGAACCACGGACCATGGCCTCTCCCTTGCGGGAGTTTGGCGTGTTCTACCAACTGAACTAACTGCCCCGGAAATCTATCGGAGTTCTTGTATGGCATCCTCCGGAACACATATCACAGTCCAAACCTGGCCATCTTTCATATAATCGACATTATATTCACGACCGAAAGTACAAATGTTATAGTCCCAGTCGCGGATTACACCATCAATGACTTCACCGTTCCTCTTGGTGATTCTCACACTTTGTCCCTTTTTAAATTTTGCTTCCATTATATCTTCGTTTTAAGTATATCAATATCAATTACATCCAACACGTTAGATGTTCTTAGGCTATTCACGATAAGGGTGGCTAATACTATACTGTTTTCTGCCATCCACCTCTTTGCTTGCCTGACAGCCACTTCCTTGCTGTACCCATCCGGAATAAAAGCCCCCAGATCATTATAACTCCGATCTGTCAATTCAAAATAATACCGTTTCATAACCTTCTATTTTTCTTCTTTTTATATTTCTCATTGTCACCTCAAGCCTTTTTTGTAGCTTTGGGGCGGTGTTCACACTTTGAACACGCTGCAAATATAAGGATAAAATTTTAACCTAAAAACAAATATGGGAAATATTTTGACCATAAAAGATAAAATTCTTGCCTTTTTAAAAGAGAAGGATATAAAAAAAGTAGATTTCTTTGAGGCTACTGGAATACAATCCAGCAACTTCAAGGGAAAAAATATGGCATCACAGCCTGGCGGAGATATGATAGTTAAAGTTTTAACCCTATATCCGGATTTATCTGCTGAATGGCTAATGAGAGGGGAGGGGAATATGCTTAAATCCAATAATACAGATGTCTCCCAAAATTCATATACTATACACCAAGAAATAAGCCAAGACAATAAGCAAGAAATCGAAAAATACAATGCCCCCCCTGAAATTGTGGATAAACTTCTCTCTACAATAAAAGAACAGGCAGAGGAAATAGGGATGCTCAAACAGACAATTACACAACTTAAACAGGACAAGTCGGGGCGTGTTTCAGATGCGGGGAGTTCAACACTTGCAGGTGCCGGATAAAACGAGTTTTATGGGGTGAAGGGGGTAAAAAGTAACAAAACACTGATTTTTAGAGATATGAATTAAAATATAGGGGAGTAAATAAATATTATCAATGTATTATTTGCCCCCTCAAATAGTTTAAAAACAAGCAAAAACAAGTCCTATCTATATTGTATAGATAGACAAATCGCTAAAAAAATAATCCGAAAATGTAAACCCAAGTGTAAACCCTATTAAAACGTTTCGTTTTTGTAATGGAGAAAATGTAAACCCAAGTTGTAAACCCAAGTGTAAACCCTTTCAATTTTTCCGACTGTTCAAACCGTTCAAAGTAAGTAGCAGCCTCCCATTGATGTACTATTACCGACACGAATACAAAAAAAAGCCGCAAAAAGCGGCTTTATAGACGTTCTAAGGCTGTTTCAGCCCTTTCTGGTGCATGTTATCAAGCGAGACTGAATAATCATTGCACGTTTCGTGTATTTGGCAATGTCATCAACCAGTCCAGCATGTAAAAGACTATTCTTGGTGATCCCGACCTGTTTCTCCGTTAGAGTTTCAAAAATGGCCGATATACTACCAAAATAGATGTTCTTTTTCTCAAAAATCAAATGTACATGGATAACTTTACTCATAATATACGGTATTTATTTCATTGCAAATATACCAAATATCATCTATATGGAATAATTTAGATAAAATAAAAAGGAAAAGCGCACCATGCACTCCCCCACTCCACTTGTATAAACCGATCCGTTTGACTATCTTTGTATATGAGGAAAAAGTAAACCATGGAGAGCAATCGACGACAACACTCCGAAATCTCCCCTATCCCACCTTCAATGTAAAGCATTTCATTTGAACGGCGTTCAAACGAGGCTCAAATGTAAGCCCAATGTAAAGCGATGTAAACGCTTCGTTTTTGCAGCCCATTCTCCCCTACTCCACCCTAACACTTTGAAAACCAAAGCAATCATTCATTTTCAGACCGACCACATATTGACACGCTTCGTTTTTCCCCCCTTAAGTAATGATAATGTAGAAGGATACGAAATCAACTATAGCGTAGATCAATATTTGAAGGAAAAATACTTGTGGAATGATGATTATAAATTACTAACTCCCAATTTCAAGCAAGCTTACGATGACTTTTTAAGAAACACATTGCTAAGCATGACTACTAATACATTGGACAAAAAACGCAACAGCAATGGTACCTATTCATTATTTTCATTTATCCAAAAGCTAGATCCGGATTTACAATCTTCCCGAAGTGCCAAGGAGAAAAAAAACTTAGAGTATAATTATGGGTTCGTAAACTTTGTAGCCGTTCAAACCCGTAATACTTCCAATATTGTTTTTGTCATACAAGGAGTACATAAAGGATCATCTGCCGATAAAGCAGGGCTAAAACGTGGAATGGAAATAGCCGAAATAAACAATCAAAAGATAACAACGTCTAATGTGCAAACGTATTACTCTAAGTTGATGCAGCCATCCTCTCCAACTTCTATAGAAGTTAAAGACAAAGATGGAAAAGTATATACAATAGACTCCGGACCTATTTATGTAAATCCAATCATTCATCACCAAGTCAACGGACAGACTGGTTATTTGGTATATTCGGCCTTTGAATCCGGCTTTGATCAGGAACTATTCGATGTATTCAAAGAATTTAAAAGCCAAGGTATAGAAGAGTTAATTCTAGATCTCCGTTACAACGGAGGAGGAGATGTTACATCAGCCAATCTCATATCCAGTTGCATCGCCGGAGATTTTTGCATTGGAAAGACATTCGCTTCATACCGATATAATGATGGGCGCATGAAAGCCCTTAACAATCAACGTCCTATTCAAAAATTTGTATATTCTCTGTATGACAATTTAAATACTTCTCTCTCTGACGGAGGTTTAAATCTACGGAAAATCTACTGCCTTGTTACCGACGACTCTGCATCTGCAAGTGAATTAGTAATCAATGCACTGAGAGGAATTGATATCGAAGTTGTTCTAATCGGCACTACTACACATGGGAAAAACGTAGGAATGGAAGGAGTAGAACTGACTGTTGATACAGACAAATATCTGCTTTTCCCTATAACTTTCCAGGCATACAATGCTAAAGGCTTTGGAGACTTTGAAAACGGTTTTACACCTGACTACGAAATAAATGAAAATAAGCCTAACGGAGAATATTTCGAAGGGTATGGAGACTTTGGTACAGAAAGTGATCCTTTATATGCCAAAGCAATCAGTTTGATTTCAGGAACGGACTTAGTAACCACTACCCCTACAAGGGCAGCAAATCAAGCTAAAGAACAAGCACAAATAATAGCTACACCTAATTTGAACCGCATCGGTATGATAAAATAAGATTGCATACATTGTTACTATAGAGAAAGAGGTGACCGCTCAGCGATTCACCTCTTTCTCTATCAACAATATCTTATCTAATGTCTTTTTAGCCTCCGTCGATGGAAACCTCAACACTACTTTCTGCAAGGAACTTCGTGCTTTTTCATATCCGGTAGCAAACAGTTTCGACAACCCATCCCGATAACGTGCATACTGCATCTTCGTCGGCGAAGAAATCTTTCTGTAATCACTCTCCAGTTTTTTCTTCTCTCTCTCCGCCATCAAAAAATAATAATTGCCGAGAAAAATGTTGGCTGCCAGATTATCAGCATCCAACCTCAATATATTCTCATACAGACGCAACGCATCCTTCTCCTGCCCACGACATACCTGCATTTCGGCAACGGCTTCCAGATAATCTACATTATCAGGGGTCTTCTGCGACAGCTCTTTATAAAACAAAAAGGCTTTATCATAATTCCGATTCTTCTTATAGGCAAGAGCTAACTCATTAGAGAGTTTCGAGCTAATATCACTGCTCTTATCTATACTCGTCCAATAGAACATTTCCGATCGGTCTATATTCAGACTGATAGCCTGGCGGAAATAGCTAACCGCCTGTCCATGCTGACCAGCTTCAATAGCCGCCGAAACTTTATGCAACATCTCATCGACCGTCTGTGCATTCAGCATCAGCGGCAACGAAAACAAAGAAAAAAGAAGGATAGTTAAGGCTTTCATAATCAGTTACATTGTTTCTAGTTCGTGACACGCAAATATACAATAAAAAAATAAAAGATGTACCTTTGTCCGCAAAAAGAACAATCTATTTAACAAAAGTGTTTCTACAAGATGATAAAGAAGAAAACTACCTCCGAAAACAGACGAATATTACAGATTGCCGTACCATCGATTATTTCGAATATTACTGTACCATTGCTGGGACTTATCGATGTCACTATCGTGGGGCATCTCGGTTCTCCGGCATACATCGGAGCGATTGCCGTGGGAGGAATGTTATTCAATATCATCTATTGGATCTTTGGGTTTTTGCGCATGGGAACAAGCGGTATGACTTCACAAGCGTACGGCCAGCATGACTTAAACGAGATCAACCGACTACTGATACGCTCTGTTGGTGTCGGACTATTTATTGCTGTCTGCTTGCTGATTCTCCAATACCCCATTCTTCATCTGGCATTTACGCTTATACAAACTACGGAGGAAGTCAAGCAACTGGCAATGACCTATTTCTATATCTGCATTTGGGGAGCTCCGGCAATGCTGGGCCTTTACGGATTTGCAGGCTGGTTTATCGGAATGCAAAACTCACGTTTCCCGATGTATATTGCCATTACACAGAATATAGTCAATATCATTGCCAGTCTGTCTTTTGTCTACCTTCTGGATATGAAAGTGGCAGGAGTGGCTGCCGGGACTCTTATCGCACAGTATGCAGGCTTTTTTATGGCCATACTATTATATATGCGTTATTACAGTACCCTCAGAAAACGTATCGTATGGAAAGACATCATACAAAAGCAGGCGATGTACCGTTTCTTCCGGGTAAACCGTGATATATTCTTCCGTACTCTCTGTCTGGTGATTGTAACGATGTTCTTCACGTCGGCTGGAGCAGCACAAGGAGAGGTCGTACTGGCAGTAAACACACTACTGATGCAGCTGTTCACGCTTTTCTCTTATATCATGGACGGTTTTGCTTATGCAGGAGAAGCATTGGCCGGACGCTATATCGGTGCACGAAATCAAACGGCTCTCCGCAATACAGTAAACCATCTCTTCTATTGGGGCATCGGACTATCTGCTGCATTCACCCTTTTATACGCAACAGGCGGAAAAGGGTTTCTCGGGTTACTGACAAATGATATTTCAGTAATCAATGCCTCGGATACTTATTTTTATTGGGCACTTGCTATTCCATTGGCAGGTTTCTCCGCTTTTTTATGGGACGGGGTATTCATTGGCGCCACTGCAACCCGGCAGATGCTTTATTCAATGCTAGTTGCTTCCGTCAGCTTTTTTATTATCTACTACGCTTTCCACAATCTTTTGGGAAACCATGCTTTATGGCTGGCTTTCATCACTTACCTGTCATTGAGGGGAATCGTACAAACCTTCATTGGAAGAGAAATTGTGAAGAAAGCGATATGAAAGTTATCGCACAACTATGAGGTCTATCCAACAAATTATCTCTATATTTGCAGTAAACTAAATGTAAAAAGATTATGGCAAAGTATAAAAGAATTCTGCTGAAGCTCAGTGGAGAAAGCCTGATGGGGGAAAAACAATACGGCATTGACGAAAAAAGACTGGCGGAATATGCCGCACAAATCAAGGAAATCCATGAACAGGGAGTACAAATTGGTATCGTTATCGGCGGCGGAAATATCTTCCGTGGATTAAGTGGGGCTAACAAAGGCTTCGACCGTGTGAAAGGTGACCAGATGGGTATGCTGGCAACTGTTATCAACAGCCTTGCACTCAGTTCTGCATTAGTAGCAGCCGGAGTGAAAGCCCGTGTACTTACAGCAGTCCGTATGGAACCAATCGGTGAATTTTACAGTAAATGGAAAGCAATCGAATGTATGGAAAACGGTGAAATCGTTATCATGTCCGGCGGTACGGGAAATCCTTTCTTTACTACAGACACCGGCTCTTCATTACGAGGAATAGAAATCGAAGCGGACGTAATGCTGAAAGGTACCCGTGTAGATGGCATTTATACTGCCGACCCCGAGAAAGACCCCACTGCAACCAAATTCAGCGACATCACCTATGATGAAGTTCTGAAACGTGGTCTGAAAGTAATGGACCTGACCGCTACTTGCATGTGCAAAGAAAATAATCTACCGATTGTCGTTTTTGACATGGATACGGTAGGTAACCTGAAAAAAGTAATCAGCGGAGAAGAAATCGGAACAGTAGTGCACAACTAAGCTCTGACTCCGTCATACGCATACATACCTTTGTCAGAAATATATCGTTAAACCTCTTTCTGGCAGATTACATAGTTCGGCATTGATTTTCGTCTTTGAAAATTAATGCCGAACTATAATTATATACAGTACACTTTCGAACCAATAAGTATCCATATACACATAACAACCGCATTCTATCCATTGCGACAGTTCCCCATAAGCTATCAGACAGAGACGTTTTGCGAATAATATCACATTTTCTCCCGAATAAAAAATCTGCTGATAATAGACAGACATCCTTTTCACATACATATCATTTCCTTTACTACATATATATGTAAACAATAAAATTAGCATAAGCAAATCAAATATGTACCTATTTTATTTGCATATAGAAAACAAAGTATTATATTTGCGATGTCATTTAACCTGATAAGAATAAACACTTTTAGCAATATATCATATGAAACACGCCAAAATCAAAAGAAAGCAATGCAGCAGATATGTAATAATGACATATATCTGCCCGTTTCCACCCAGTCATGCTATTGATGGAAACTCTTGTCCAGAAACTGTTCAAATCAATACAAAACTAATTATCACATCATCATGGAAAACAAATTAAACATAAACAAGATCATTCCTATCATGCTTGCCTTCTTCACGATGGGATTTGTAGACTTAGTAGGAATAGCGACCAATCACGTAAAAGAAGACTTTACGCTATCCGATACAGTAGCCAACACTTTTTCGGTCACGGTATTTCTTTGGTTTCTGATATTCTCGGTACCTACAAGTATGCTGATGAACAGGATAGGAAGAAAGAAAACTGTCCTTCTAAGCATGATTCTGACACTTGCCGGACTTGTTATCCCCAACTTAATTTACGATAGTATCAGCATGTTCGTTGCCTTTTCTTTTATAGGAATCGGAAATACAATCATGCAGGTATCCCTCAATCCTCTATTAGCCAATATGGTAAACCCGGAGAAGCAATCCAGCTTTCTCACATTAGGGCAATTCGTTAAGGCCATAGCCTCCGCCATCGCACCGATTCTTGCAGCCAAAGCGGCCATCTACTATGGGAACTGGAAATTACTCTTTGTCGTATTTGCCATAGTAGATATTATTGCTATCATTTATCTGATGAGTACTCCGATCAAAGAATCGACGGAAAAGAAGCAATCTTCTTCGTTCCGCGAATGCATCGGTCTGCTAGGTAACGTCATTATCGTTCTATTTTTCCTCGGAATCCTCGTTCATGTAGGCATAGATGTAGGAGTTAACATTACAGCTCCCAAACTCCTACAAGAAAGAGCAGGTATCTCACTCTCAGAAGCCGGATATGTAATCAGCCTATATTTCTTCTTACGTACCATCGGCTGCTTCTCCGGAACATTTATTCTGGCATGGTTCTCACCTGTCAAGTTTTTCACAATCAGTGTATCCATGATTATGGCAGGTATCATAGGACTATACTTTAGCCAAAGCTTGCTTGCCATTTATATATGTATAGGACTCATTGGTTTCGGTAACTCCAATATATTCCCTATTATTTTCTCAAGTGCACTAAGCTATATGCCGACCCGGCATAATGAAATCTCCGGATTAATGATCATGGGAATCATAGGAGGTGCCATCTTCCCTGTTTTGATGGGAGTTGCCTCCGACACAATGGGAGGACAAACTGGTGCGGTGATCGTATTAACGATTTGCGCATGCTACTTGTTATTCCTGATGACCAAAATGAAAAAGATTAACCACATTTAAAAAAGAAAATATGCACTTTATAGGAATTGATATAGGAACAAGCTCTATCTGCGGAGTCGTTTATCATCCGATCACTCAAAGCGTCATCTCCGTCACTAAAGAAAACTGCGCCAACATCTCTTCGCCCGATAATTGGGAGAAAAAGCAGGATGCAGACATTATTATAAATATTGTATGGGATATAGTCCGCGAATTCCAGACCAGATATAAAGATATTGGAGGAATAGGAATCACTGGCCAGATGCATGGTATAGTATATACTGACGTTCAAGGAAATGCGGTAAGCCCGTTATACACCTGGCAAGACGGCAGAGGAAATCTCAGTTACAAGGACAACCTGAGTTATGCCACTCATCTGAAAAATATCACAGGCTATCCGGCAGCAAGCGGATACGGACTGGTTACTCACTATTATAATATACAAAACGGACTAGTCCCGGCAGATGCTTTCAAACTTTGCACAATTATGGATTATGCCGTAATGAAACTCTCCGGAAACAATACTCCGTTGATAGACCCCTCCAATGCTGCCAGTCTGGGGATTTTCGACAAGGAGAAGCTCATTTTCGACACAGAGGCTATACAGAAAGCAGGCATTGAACCAACAATATTACCGGAAATCATGCCATCGACCTCCATAGCCGGTTACTTTGAAAAGATACCGGTGTATGCTGCTATCGGTGACAATCAGGCCAGCTTTTTGGGTTCAGTACGCGATAAAGATCACTCTATTCACATCACCGTAGGAACCAGCAGTCAGATTTCTATCTATACCGACCGATATATGGAAATTGATTCACTGGATACCCGCCCCTTGCCCGGTGGCGGATACCTTTTGGTGGGAGCTGCCTTATGTGGAGGATATGCCTATGCTCTTTTAAGAAAGTTTTTCAATGATACTTTAAAACTTTTCACAGAAAAAGAACTGTCCAATGCTGACCTCTATAAAATAATGACATCCATACCCTACCCCAAAAATACAAAGAGCAATCTAATCGTTGACACTCTTTTTGACGGTACGCGTTCAAATCCAAATGAAAGAGGGAAGATCACCCATATATCCACCTCCAACTTCACTCCAGAAAACCTAATTATCGGATTTGTCCAAGGAATCAGTGAGGGACTTTATCATTACTTTCAGCTACTGCCAGAATTTCTCAAAACCAATAAAACAATTCTGGTAGGGTCCGGTAACGGAATCAAAAAGAATCCACTGCTGCATAAAGCACTCGAAGAACGTTTCGGGCATCCGGTACAATTATCCCATATTCAGGAAGAAGCGGCTTTCGGAGCTTGTATTAACCTCAAAATCAGAAATGAATGAGAATTACTCTATTTTATATATGCAGTCTTGCGACAATGCTGTCAGTCTACTCCTGCAAGGAACCTGTTTATTCTTCAGGTAAAAATTCGATCACCTTGGAATCACTGATGGAAGAAATGGTTTCCGTAGAAGCCGAACCTTGTTTTCCTGTCCCGTTTTTTACGACCAAACACGTATCCAGTTATGATCGCAGGTCAGTGATACCGGGCACACCTTCTTGGCATGCCAACCGTGACAATACAGGATTCGTCCGTTACGAAGCCAACAACGGACGGGTAGAAAAAGTCTTATTCGACGAAGAAGGTCCCGGTGTGCTTACCCGAATACTGACTACCGGCGGTTCCGGCGGCGCTAATCTCCGCATCTACTTTGACGGAGAAAAGGAGGCCAGCATCCTTATTCCCGCTTATGACATTTCTTTATTTCCGCTAGATATCCCCGAAGGATTATTGTACAAGCACGAACACTATTCTACCACACAAGGAAGCAGTTTCTACTATCCCCTCCCTTATGCGCAAAGCTGTAAGATAACGGTAGATAATGTAGACCGTGATTACTTTTTTCATACTTCTTGTCGCACATATCCTAAAGGGACCAAAGTGCAGACTTTTACTCTCAAAGACGGAGAAGCGTTGAAAGATAAAGCGCAAAAACTCAGCGAGCAACTCCTGTACCCCCAAACATTTACTGAAAACCCTGAAACAAAAGAAGCCAGACTGACCGCCCGGTCGTCTTTAAGGATGAAACTTCCTGACGGAGAGAAAGCGATCCGAAGCCTTTCGATCCACGTATCGGAGATTGATTCCGCCTGCTACGCTTCATTCATGCGCAATTTGATAGTAAAAATCTCATTCGACGGTGTTCAAACAGTTTGTGCACCATTAAGTGACCTGACAGGAGCCGGTATGGGAGCACCCGCAGTCCGCAGCTATTACCTGAAAGCGGATGGAAAAGGACATTCGAAACTACGTTTTGTCATGCCCTACCGACGGGAGGCGCATATAGAGGTCGAAAACATTTCCGAAAATTCTGCCGATATTAAAATAGAAGCCTGTATTTCTACCTGGAAGTGGTATGCCAATACCCTATATTTCCATGCCGGATGGAAACAGGAAAACGGATTGGAGACTAACCGCGGTTTGGATTACAATATGGGAATTTTGCAAGGAAGGGGTGTTTTTAAAGGTGATATGCTCTCTTTGTATAGCCACTGCCCACGCTGGTATGGCGAAGGTGACGAACATATCTGGATCGATCACGAAGAGTTTCCTTCTCACTTCGGTTGTGGCACAGAAGATTACTATAATACAACTTTCGCGCCCATTCATCCCTATTTTAATCCCTTCGGCGGTGCCCCCCGGGAAGATGATGAGGCTTCGAGAGGCTACAACACCTTTGTCCGCACACGAAATCTAGACATTGTACCTTTCAACGAACGTTTGCAATTCGATTTTGAGCTGATCAGCTGGGACGGCGGACAGGTAGATTATGCCTCCACCTTATTCTGGTATGGTGATTTAGAGACAAAAATGACGAATATCTCTGATAGCAAAGAAGCTTTATATGCCCTTCCTCCCGCCATCTATACAGAAAAATAAGTAATACATAGTTAAGGATTCACCTTTCACACCCGTTTATCCATCAATGTTTGATGGTGAAGGGGCTCCCTTCACCATCCCTGTCACTATCTCTCCACAGGAACCGATATATTTCTTTTCGGGCAGATTCGTACTTAGACTACAAATCTGCCCAACTTTTATTGAAGATAACGACATAGCAAGTATAAACAAACACAACGCTTATCATTCCCAAGTATGCTAATATTTGCCGTCTGATGTATTAATAGATAAGTTCTGTTTTATTGATGCTAAAGTTACTATGATCCAAGAGTAAACTTGCCAACCATCCGATACAATCTATAAACGCAAGCTTTGTTTTTATAAATGAAGGTTTCATTTATATAATTGCAAGCTTTGTTTTTATAATCAAAGCTTGCAATTATAGATTACATGGTATCAAAAACAAATTTACTATCAGAGATTAATAAGTTTATAAGGCAATATGAGTAACTTTTCTATTAATAAAGGAGAACCGAACTATGTAGAATGGTGAAAGAATGCCCTTCACCCTCTATCACCTATGAATAGGGCGAAGTGAAGGGTGAAGGGCACTTATGTAAATACAACTTTATTCTGTCAAAAGAGATAAACGGACATTTTTAACTTCCATATTTTCATAGTGGAATTGCAAACGTTCTACAGCCAACTTCTCACGATAGGAGACCATCGTACGCTTTCCAGCTATCTCCGTATCCACCAAAGAGCCATCAAACTTATCGGACGTTTTCACTACCATACGTACAGTAAACGTTTTATCTGTATCTATCAGATTCTCAATTGCATAATTTCGACCTTGTTGCGGAGCACCTCCTTCACGCAAAGAGCGTTCACGAATGTCCTCATCACCGACAAAAGCATATTGTGCACGCTTCTCTCCGCTATCCAACTTCCATTCGCACGCATCTTGTGTTCCTTTATCGGCAGAAGGCAATAAGTTTACAGTCAATTTGCCGTCAGGGCCGACAGGCGTAACCTCGAAAGTCAACAAGAAAGACCCGGACGGTACTTTTTCTATTTTATCAGAACTTCCCGAAAGCGTAGCAACATCCGGTGAAACGGCAGGAACTAACTCATCCATCCACTTCGTACCAATGCGTCCTTCCGGCAACTGTACCATTTCGTGAATTACCAGCGGGCCTCCCCAAGCTTTCATCCACATCCAACCTGCCATAACAAAACGATTGTCTGAGATCTCAGTTATAGTAGGAACGCAGGAACCGTTATAGAAATCGAGTCCTTCTGCCACCACGTCCTGATATGCGGAATCTGGTTGTGCTGTTTGTTTAGACCATAAACGGGTAAAGCCTCCAATAATGTAATCATAATCTCCCCAATGGAAGAAGAAAGTACAATCACCACCCAAAGGAAAATTCTCGTCCAGACAGCGCCAGCCGCCACTGACAGAATCAGAAGCCCACGTACCCCGAGCTCCATAATTAGCCAGCATTTTCAAATCTCCTTTCGGATTTACATAGATACTTGGATTCTCACAGGGATGAAATAAAATGCCTGTCTTACGGAAATGGACACCATCATCGCTGACCGAATAAGAAGAACCGGCAGCCACACCGGACATCTGATGACGGTTGAAAGAGCCTGTGTGCCCATATTTATCCAAGTACTCATACAATTCGGGAAGAGTAGTCTGCTCACGCGGATAAATACGGGTAGTATGATAACCATAACTGATACAAAGCTGATTATTGAAAATAAAAGGAGTACCGGTGCCGAACGTCTCCCATTGTTCTTCGATAGGTACGGCTGCTTCGTGCTCTGTCCAATGACGAAAGTCCTTTGTAGAGAGATGTTCAAAGTAATGTCCTCCGCGACCGAATTTACTTTGATGTCCACGACGATCGTACAAGTAGAAAAGATGATAGGTTCCGTCATGATAAAGACTGACCACATCTCCTACCCACGCATTATGTCCGGTCGGGGTCCAGTACTGTATTTGCGGTTGCAATTCAGCAGTTGTTCTTTCCATCCGTTCAGGTTGTAGAGAAGGGTAATAGATAGCTGCTTGTGATATAAAATGGGAATCTATCTTCCAGTTTTTCATTTTCTCGGGAAGAGGATATCCTAATGGGAAATCATTATCCAGAAGTTTGCCGTCTACGTACATGCTCCAGCGGACACCAGAGAAATTCAATATTACTTCGTGTCCTCCCAATGGCTGATCCAGCATTGCTAATGGAATACCGATAATCATTCGTTCCATGTGTCCGTCAACCGGAGACTTCAGCTCCAGTCCGGCTTCAAGCACCGGAACTGATCCGTCCGGCATTTTATAAGCAGGATAGTTCTGTTTATTACGGTCCAGTGGATTATGCTGGCGAAGGCAAACATCCAGCACTCCCGGGATCTCGAGAATATGACGGTCGAATGTCGGTACTTCCAGATTCACGGTAAAAGAGATAGCAAAACCTTTCTCTATCTCCCTAATAACAGGCAATGAGTCGGCTTGCATAGCAGTATCCAGTTTTGCCTGTGCTGTCGACGGCAAATTCATGTTCCATGAATTATTCAGTAATTCAATGCGAGCAGAATCCTGCATTTCTTGCCGCCCGCAAGAGGTAAGTCCCCCACTCAACAGCATTCCGATAAACAGATATCCCAATAGTGTTTTTTTATTCATATATCACGTTCATTTTATATTTAAAGCATCTGGGACTGTACATTAAGCCAGTCCCATTTATATTTAGTCTTCCTTTATTTCCCTCAACAAAAATCCCTTTATATATCTCCTTACAGGTTCCGCTTCCGGATTACTTTTATCAATATAAGAATAATTAAGGAAGAACTTCATTGACTTTGAGTTTTTTCCTAAGTCCTTTATCTCTACAATATTAGTTTCATTATCCTTCTCTTTACTGGGCGATGCAAATTCCAGTTCAATATCAGGATTAACAGCAGACAGCGTGAGTGTACTATCACTATTGACTACCATATTAATATTGTAATATTCCTGTTCACTCGCCTTATCAAGATAAGCAGCTGTAAAGTAACAAGTATTCGGAGTAATCGTCCTCAATACCTGATCTCCAGTGATCAACATTCCACCTTCGGAACTATTCAATTCCAATGTCCGGCTATATTTCCCTGAATAATCATTTTTAAGGACAACATTAACAAGAGCCTTATTATAACCATTCTTGCCGATACTATACTTGGACACCGATACAATTTCAAGAGGCAGGATGTAGTTATGATACTTATTCATCTTGTCAATTCTAATTTTCACCGGAAGCAAACCATATTCCGAACCAGCCGGAATAACTACTTTATTGCTTTCCATCTCATAGCATTCTTCCGGAAGAAGCTCATAATAAGAACTTTCATCGTATCTGAACCGATCGAAATTGTATTCTTCCAGATTGGCAGGCGACACTTTCAGTTCTGCTTCCACATCCTCTTTCAGAATTGAAGTGCCACTAAGAGCCACACTTACATAAGCCATCATTTCATCTTCTCCATTGTATGGAAGTTCCCATTCATGATAACCATTTTTGATAATAATAGCAGACTTTTCAAACTGTTCGTCAGGCAAATCATTGCATCCGGTCAACATTGCGACCAGCAATATACATAAATATGAATTAATTTTTCTCATCGTCTTCATTTATTTTTCCCAGCCGGGGTTTTGTGTCAGTTTCTTATTCTTTTTCAGTTCACCTTTCGGGATAGGCCACAAATACATTTTCGGAAGAAATATCTTCGGCATCTCCGCCAGCCTTTCTTCATAAAACAGCGGTCTTTGTTCATCCGAATTATTTTTATCTACATTCAGCCCCATCACCGGAGCTCCTTCTTCCATATCCGCATCTTTCCAACGTCTTAAATCGAAGTAGCGGGAAGATTCGAGAAAGAACTCTACCTGACGTTCACGTTTCAGCTCTTTTTTAAACGATTCATAATCGGCATAAACTGCATCCGGCAGATCCGGCAATCCAGCCCTGAAACGTACTCTACTGAATCCGTAACGCATACCTCTCCCCGATTCTATCGATCCGGTTTCTCTCTTAACTTCAATCATTGTCTGATCATTATAAGAGGGTATCTGATAAGTTTGTCCCGAAACTAATTCATTCAACGCCTCAGCATACCACAACAGAACATCTGCATAACGAATCGTCGGTTCGACTTTATACTTTAACTGACCACCCGTATTCCATGAGTCATCCGGATGATAATACTTTTTCACCCCAATTCCTGTTCGTAAATAAAAGTCGGGTTCCGATAGTCTCTTCCCACTGGGATCATTCTTATAATAAAAATATTGCAATCCTATTTTCTGTGTTTCTGTCGTACTTCCGTTCTCCCATACACAACCGTTATATGCCAACGATGCATACAAACGAGGTTCCCGATAAGCATAGCGCAAAGAAACATTCGCACCGATATACGGATAATCCGAATTGGAGAGAGAGAATTCCTTCGGTCTATAAGGATATTCCGCACTTGGCGAAGTGATTGGATTTCCGTCGCACATCAAATAAGCCTTTTCCTGTTTGAGGGTAGCAGCTATCGTATTCCATCCGTTCATCTGTCTCGGTGCAGCGTGCTTCACTATATCATTTAAATCACTGCCGGTATAACTTTGGCGTGTAAATATAAATTCAGGATTCTTAGATGCCGTAATTTCTCCGTTGAAACACTGCTGGTAGGACTTAAAAGGGTCTATTCCGCCACTTCCATTGGGATAAGGGATGGTAGATGAAGGTATATTCGACGGAGGCAGAACGGTGGTTTCATCCGCTTTCACTGTTAGAAGTTCATACATGCCCAAGTCTATTACGTCTTTGGCAGCAGCAGCGGCCTTCGCCCATTTTTCCTCACTAGTCGTTTGAGCAATCAGTTCGCGTCCCTGATCATCTGTAAGAGATTTTAAATCGGTATTTCCATTATACAATGGACTAGCGGCATATAAAAGGACTTTAGCTTTCGCCGCAAGTGCAGCACCTCTTGTAGCTTGCCCCCAGCGAGAGGCATTGCGGGTGATAGGAAGCACACGGGCGGCTTGTGTCATTTCCTGGCAAATAAAATCAACACACTCATCATATGTATTTCTAGCTACGGCAAGAGCATCGTAACTCAAACTAACATCCTGCCCTCCCTCCGGCATAATTGGAACCGGTCCATACTGTTTGATCAGCAACCAATAAAAATAAGCACGCAGAAAACGGGCCTGAGCTTTCATATCTTCTATTTCGCTATTCCCCAATTCGGGACACCCTTCTACTCTGTCTATAAATATGGAAGCTCTTCGTATCCCCTGATATAAATGCCCCCAGCGATCTTCATAGCCATCATTTGCCGTATATTCACAATTCTGATAGATACGGCACCTGGGCCACCAGTCGCCAAAGATCGCTTCGTCCGAAGCAAAGCTAAAGCAGTTTGTGCCTTTATTGGCTATTTCCGCTCCGGCATTATTGAGATAGCTATAGGTATTCCACAACCACTCTTCCGTATAGTTCTTTCTCAAAAACACGGTATCCAGCGTAAGCATGTCATTCACATATTTATCGATAGATAAATAATCGCTACAGGAACTGGTCATTCCCAAAGTTACGATTGTGACAAGAATTATATATATTTTTTTCATCTGTTATATCAATTAGAAGTTAAGAGTCAGTCCGAGTGTAAAGTTTTTCTGGATAGGATATCTGGCACCATTGCCAGACGCCAGTTCGGGGTCCCACCAGCCAAAACTATCCCATACTGCAAGATTATTACCCAAAAAATAAATGCGTGCTCCCTCCATTAATAATTTACGGGAGATTTTCTTTGGAATGGTATAACCAATAGTGAGGTTTTTCAAGCGCAAATAACGTCCGTTGCGTAACCAATGAGTAGAAGCTCTGTTGTTATTCTGGCTGTTACCATAAGTAAGACGCGGAAAGACAGCATTGGGATTTTCCGTATCAGGCGTACCCGATATCTCTCTGGAAATCCAGCGGTCAGCAGGATTTGAAGCCACTTTCATAATATTTCCCGCTTCTCCTTCCTGGAATGGATATACACCCCAGCCGCCAACAAAGAAATCGCAACTGCCAGCTCCTTGAAACAAGACACTGAAATCGAATCCTTTCCATTCTACACTCAATCCCATACCGTAGATCAACCCCGGATTCTGCGTATAGCCGATAGGAACAACATCATCATCATTAACTACTCCGTCACCATTTACGTCTTTGTATTTAATATCACCCGGTTTCACCGGACCAAACGTATGAACAGGACTATTCTCTATATCAGCTTCATCCTTGAATAACCCCAAAGCTATCAGTCCTCTAGTCTGGCTCCAACGGTATCCTTTGGTCATTTTATAGTTCAGTTCATTGGCAGCTTCATCATAGTCAATCACATTAGTATTAGAGTAAGTGATGTTACCACGCAATGTATAGCTCACATCTCCTATCTTATCAGAATAAGCCATCGTTCCGTCAAACCCCATATTCTCCATTTTACCAACGTTTGCCCAAGGGATCTGTCCACCACTCAATCCGACAGTACCCGGTATATGGTCACGTTTCATAAAGATATTCTTTCTCGTATCTTTAAACATATCCACTGTCAACGTGAATTTACTAAAGAGTCCGATGTCGACACCTATATTATGCTTAGTAGCTGTTTCCCATGTCAGATTGGGAGTACCGATCGTTTTAATGGCAACTCCACCTACACCAGTCTGTCCAATCTCACCAAAGTTATATCCTCCTTCTCCGTCGACCACAGAGATATAAGGGAAACGAGTATCACCCGCCAGCCGGTCATTACCAACTTCTCCATAAGAGTATCTCAATTTCAAATTATCCAACCAGGATCTAGTATTAGCCATAAAAGCTTCGTTAGAGACAACCCATCCCACAGCTACAGCAGGGAAAAAGCCAAAACGTTTTCCTTTCTCAAAGTTCTCGGAACCGGTATATCCAAAGTTGAATTCTGCCAGATATTTATCCATATATGAATAAGTTGCTCTACCGGATAAGGCTATATTCCGTCTCGGAACAGCAGCAAAGATATTACTACCCGCATCATTTCTTGCATATTCCTGTTGATAGTACAACAATAATCCGCTTACACGGTGCTTCTCTGCAAACAGACGTTCATAGGTCAGATTCATTTCTCCATAGTACCTCCTGTCTCCCCATGAACTGGTGTTTTGCGTCAAAGGTCTTTCGTCCAACACTTTGGTAAGTACTAATTTACCTTTCGCATCCCGTTCTTTTTCTGCCCGGTATAAAGTAGGATTTTTCAAGCGCTCTACATAGTTCTCACTGAAAGAGTCATACGAAAAGCGAATGTAAAAACTAAGCCCTTTTGTCAAGAAGTTCAGATTTTGTTTAATAGCAATATTGGTCTCTATCTTATTCTGCCACATCTCTTTATAACCCATCTCATTCAATTGAACATAAGGATTGGTCTGAACACCCGTCCCATAAGTGGGAAATAATCCATTAGAATAAATCTTGGGAACTGTCAGCGGAGTAAGAGCCGCAAAAGAACCATACAAATCGTCAGAACTTGCATTCCCCGGTTTATTCTGCGTGGCAATCCAGCCGGAAACTCCCAACTCAACCGTTGTAGTCTTTGTGACATCTACATCTACATTAGAACGGAAATTATATCTTTTGTAATTTGCATTAGTGTTGTAGTTCTTCATTTTATCGGCTTTGTATAAGCCATCTTCATTATAATATGCCCCTGATATAAAATAACGGGCAGTGGTTCCACCACCACTTATGTTCAACATAGCCCGGCTGCTGGTTGTCGTTTTGTTTAGTATTTCTTTCTGCCAGTCCATGTCCGGATAAAGATCCTTGTCCAGTCCATAAGCAATAATATCCATATCAGCCTCAGTATATTTAACATCTTCCCCCCGGCTCAATCTGGCTTCATTTGCCATGGCAGCATACGTACTAGCATTTACATATTCAGGCAAGCGGGAAGGAGTAGTAATTCCATACTCTACCTTTGCATTTATATTCACTTTACCGGCTTTTCCTTTTTTAGTTGTAATGATAACTACACCGTTAGCACCACGATTACCGTAAATAGCAGTAGCAGAAGCATCTTTAAGTACAGAAAACGATTCGATATCTTCTACACTCACTTCATTCAGACTACGTTCCACACCATCCACAAGCACTAATGCAGAAGCATTTGCACCGAAAGTACTGATACCACGTATCCAGAATTCAGACACGTTATTGCCCGGTTCTCCTGTACGTTGCGCTGCTATAATTCCGGCAACATTACCCGCCAATGCATTGCTTAAATTGGCAGAGGAGCTGTTTTTAAGTACCCCAGTTTCCACAGAAGTGATAGCACCTACCACACTCACCTTTCGCTGCGTACCTGAACCGACAACTGTTACTTCTTCCAAAGCAGTCGTATTCTCTTTAAGCGTTACATTGATTACTTTTTTCCCATTGACCAGTACTTCCTTCGAATCGCATCCCAAAAAAGAAAATACCAATACATCATTTGCGCCTGCCTTTATCTTATAATTACCATCAAAATCGGTTGTTGTACCAAGTCCCGGCTGGTTCTTTACTACGATAGCCACTCCAATAAGAGGTTCGTTATGACCATCAATCACCTTTCCCGTCACCGTTATCTCTTGTTGGGCAAATAAATTTAACGTAACGAGAAACAATCCGATCCCTATAAGGAATCTTTTCAAATTTGTATTTTTCATGTCGTGAGTTATTCTTTATATAACAATTCTTTTACTCATACTTTATCATGCGAATACGATGATTTTTCGTATCTGCAACATACAGTGTTCCATCTTTATCGAAAGCTACGCCCATAGGTTCATTGAACTTCGCATCCAAAGGTTTTCCATCAAGAAATCCTTTCTTCTGAGGAACACCGGCAAAAGTTGACACCATGCCATCGGGAGTAATCTTCCTAATAGTATGGTTAGACAGTTCGGCAACAAATAAATTACCCTCTTCGTCTACAGCCCCTTGAAACGGCGTCCAGAAACGTGCTGTAGTACCTACTCCGTCGGCATGTCCCGAGGAGAATTGAGTTCCGGCAAAAATGGTCGGATTATCCAAGCCCTTTGTCTGAAAATTATAGCTTGATTTATAAATAGCATTGGTATCTGCTCCTATCAGATAAAGAATCTTTCCATCTCTTGTAAATGCCAGGCTGACAAAGTTGTTATCTCCCAACGTAGTAGCAACAACTGATTGCCGGGTTTCCTTATCATATCTATATACTGTTCCACCAGCCTTTATTGCATAAAAGATAGTTCCATCTACCGGATTCACAGCTATATCCGAAGCAGATTTTGCTTTAAGCAACTCACGTGCATTCATGAAACCATTGTCCCGAGTAACGGTAAAGACCCCCGTTCCATTGTCATCCCACGACTCATTGGTAATATACAAGGTCTTCTGATCAAGCGAAAAATCCAGCATTACAGAATTAGACATACTGCCAGAACCACGAAAAGGCGAAGTGACCTCATTCCTGGTTTGCGATATAACTCTTAATCCCCGATTACTCTCTATCAAATAAATGTCACCTTCAGCATCTACTTTGAGTGTTCGTGGCTCAATGAACCGTGCCTCATCCAACCTGCCATTCACAATTTCACTCCCTCCGTCATTATTTGTATATCCACATAAAGTAGAAACAACCTGAGAAAACTCATAATCGAAATTTTCCTCAAAAGTATAAGTTTGCTTCTCAGCATCCTTTCCTATTTCCACTCTGACCGGACCGATATCTGCCCGTCGAGGAACCACTGCATAAATTCGTGTATCGGCAACACCAATAACCGTAGCACTTTTATCATTCACATAGACTCTAACCAAAGCTGTATCCGAGCCAAAGTTAGCTCCCCGTATCACCAGTTTCGTTCCTACACCTCCTTCTTTAGGCAGAAACTCATCGAACTCAACCGGTTTGCTTGGATCGTAAGTCTGAGGTGCATCGCCATTGCCCTTACAAGAAACCAAAAAGATAAAAATGGAAGCTATAAGGAGTCCCCCATTCTTCCAATACAAAAAGTGTTTCTTTTTCATGTAGTAAAAATTTAAAATTATTAGATAGTAGATTCGTATATTATTAGTCACAAGAATGGCAGAATGCAATATATTCCCACACCGCATTCTACTAAAATCAAACAAAAAATATCTGGAAAATTGTTATCCTGAAAACAAGAATTTCACCTAGCTATTACCATCCCGCATTATCCCATTTATATATCTTAATACCTTTTATTATAGCACTTCCGTTTTTCAGAAAGAAGAATAATTTCTGCCCTTTTTTTTCTGGTAATCTATTAATAATAGATCGCTTACCATTTATATTCATATCTATAAATTCGTCTTTCAATATCACATCCAAGATGATTGTCTTTCTCAAATCTTTCACTGTATTAATTCCTGTATTGTAGATAAAAGCACTTTCCTTATTAGCATTCAATTCTACTTTATACCCACGATCACCTTTATCTGCAGCCCGTACAAATAATCCGATCTCATCATAATTGCTTAAAGGTTCTATTTCCATCGTTATCCGATAATTGACAGGTAAATCTGATAAAGATGCCATGCTAACACCATTCGGAGAATTCAGAGTCAGTTTACCTTTCGAATACGAAACATTTTTGCTGCCAGCCGGAATCTCTATCTTTGGCATTTGCAAAGGAGACATAGCAGGAAGAGACTCCGTCAAGAATTTAGTATACAGAGTGCCGTCCGGTTCCTGCACCACTTCCCTCAATAGCATATTCCCGCCCCAAATCGGACCATCAAAATCTTTATTATTACTTCTACAAGGCATGTATGCTACCGCTATTCTCCGATTGTCTTTATACTCCGCTGTCTTATAAACACTTGCCCACGATTCTACAAAAGCCTGTGTGGTAGGATACTCCCAAGGCCCGTAAGGTTTTCTTGATTTAACATAATAAGTATCCCCTCCAATGCTATACAGCAAATAATACCAATCATTCCATTTGAAATAATCGGAACATTCCGGAGTAGCAACCTGACCTGTCAACGGAGATTCAATCTCCTTCCAATCTTTTAAATCTTTAGACACAAGATGAACCAGATAACCACCAAAACCATCTAATTCGGGTTCTTTTTTATAGCCCGAAATAAACAGGTGATATACACCTTCTTTATCTTTAAATACTTTGGGATCACGAAATTCACGACTGATACACTCCTTGGGAGCATAATAAAAAGGATTGGGTTGTTGTTTTACAAAAGATTTACCGCCATCTTCACTCATAGCATAACTTAATTGCTCGTGCACTCCTTTATCATCTTTCACCCGGGTAGAGTAGAACGCATAAAACTTACCCTTATCCGCTATAACCGAACCTGTACAGATCGATTTTTCCCATTCCTCATCTATACCAACGGCTACCGGATAATGTTTCCAGTTGACAAGATCTTCAGAGGTGCTCAGTGCCCATTGATGGCCACCCAGTCCACCCAAACCAGCATGATGGCCTTCGTCCAGCAGCCAGTAAATATAAAATGTACCTTTATAATAATAAGGCATACAGTCACCAGTAAACAGATGGCTTTCTACAGGTTTAAAATACTGTATTCCTGTAGTTCTCTGAATAGCAGGATCGTAATCCTTTACCACTTGTGCAAAGACACCGATAGAGAATAACAGGAAAATAAAGAGTAGTTTTGTTTTCATAATAGCATTATTTTAGGTCTTTGTTAACCTTATGTTTCATTAATGTGATTATTTACTCTGCAAACATAAACTATTTTTTCATTATATGCAAATATAAACAAAACAAATTTATAATTAAATGCATATTTATATATATCATATATGTAAATCATTCAAATTACATATTCATCACTACATACTCAATTCAAACTTACTTTTAATAATTACATTTATTCTACAGTACGAGAGAGAATCCACAAATTCTTATTATATTTGCATTCTATTATCAAAAACTTGAAGTAATGAAAACAAAACCAAGCTACAAATCAATTTATGATATCTTAAAAAAAGATATCTTGGATGGAATATACCCCACCGGTTCATTATTACCGACCGAGCTTACATTAGCCGACCAGTATTCTGTTTCAAGACCAACTATAGCAAAGGTTTACAATCAGCTGCAAACTGAAGGTTACATTACGAAAAAAAAAGGACTGGGTACTATTGTTAATCATAAACATACTTCCATCACGCTATCTTTCGGGTTGTTACTCCCCGGAGCTGGAGAGTCCGAGATTTTTTCTATTATTAATGACCAGTTATTAAAGCAATCGGAAGCAGGTAAGTTTAATTGTTTATGGGAGGGTGCCACCGCAAGTAATGCAAATATAAGGCGGGAATTGATAGAGGCCTGTTGTGACAACTATATAAAAAAAGGAGTAGATGGCATATTTTTTTCTCCATTGGAAAGAGTTGCTGACGCAGACGAAATCAATATCCGAATCTGCGATAAGATAGAAAAAGCAGGTATTCCCCTTATACTTATAGATAGAGATATTTATAATTTTCCCAAAAGAAGCAACTTTGACATTGTTTGCCTGGATAACTTCAGCGCAGGCTGTATCATGGCTCAGCACTTGATAGATCAAGGATGTACTCACGTTCATTTCTTTTATAGACCTGACTCTGCCAATTCCGTAAACATGCGTTTGTCAGGAATTAAAGAAGTGGTACAGAAAAACAAACTGACATTTAATGAAAAAAATGTGCATTGCGGCAATCCGGAGGATATTGACTTTGTAAAACAGATGCAAATAATAACCGGCAAAACGGGTATCATTTGCGCAAATGATTCTACAGCCGCTGTTTTAATGTCTACTTTAGCAGACATCGGCCTGCAAATATCTTCAGACTTACTGATCTGCGCTTATGACAACATGAAATATTCCATGCATTTGAAACACTCACTGACTTCTTTCAAACAACCATGTGAAGAGATTGCCAATGTCAGCGTAGAACTCATGTTCAGAAGAGTCAATAATACCAACGCTTTTCCGGTAACAGTGAATCTCGCTGGAGAAATCATAGTTCGTGATTCTAGTAAATTCAGTTAACAATTATCCATAATACGATAAAGTTAAATATAGGCATCTCATTAGGGGATGTCTATTTTTCTTTAAAATAAAATCATTTACTCACATACGAAAAATTAAATTATACTATCAACGTCCTAAACTATTGTTTATCATCTGTAAACTACGTACTTTTGCACGCCATTTTAAGAGGCTAAAATAATGAATAACAAGACCAAAGGTTTTATCTATGGAGCCATTGCCGCTGCAAGCTACGGCATGAACCCTCTCTTCGCACTCCCGCTCTATGCTGCCGGCATGAGTGTCGATACTGTTTTATTCTATCGTTACGCATTTGCCGTAATCGTATTGGGTGTCTTGATGAAGTTGCAAGGGCAGTCTTTTACCCTTTCCAAAGCAGACATTCTTCCCTTGGTAATCATGGGGTTGCTGTTTTCATTTTCATCCCTGCTTTTATTCATAAGTTATAACTATATGGATGCTGGTATCGCTTCTACCATTCTGTTCGTCTATCCGGTGATGGTAGCAGTAATTATGGGAACCTTTTTTAAAGAGAAGATTTCTGCAATCACTGTTTTTTCTATCCTGCTGGCGCTTTCAGGCATTGCCCTGCTCTATCAAGGAGATGGAAATAAACCGCTCTCCACCGCAGGAACCATCTTTGTTTTATTGTCGTCCCTCTCCTATGCCATTTACATTGTAGGAGTCAACCGGTCCTCGTTAAAGACACTGCCGACCACCAAACTTACGTTTTATGCGATACTATTCGGACTATCAGTTTATATAGTCCGCTTAAATTTCTGCACGGAATTACAGATGATACCATCCCCATTATTGTGGGCAGATGTATTGGCTTTGGCTATTCTCCCCACTGCTGTATCACTGATTTGCACAGCATTAGCGATCCATTATATAGGCTCCACTCCTACCGCTATATTAGGTGCTTTGGAGCCTGTGACGGCACTATTTTTCGGAGTCCTCCTGTTTCACGAAAAACTGACTCCACGATTAATGGTCGGCATTTTAATGATTATCACTGCCGTTACCTTGATTATCCTCGGCAAGTCGCTTATAAAAAAGATGAGTATGCTGTTGCAGATAAACAAAAAATAGTATACTTTTGCTAATCAATCAACCAAATAGCAACTTTAATTATCAAAAATATGGTAGACGTAAAGACTTGCCTTGACAATGCACAAGAAAAAATGGATATGGCCATAATGTATCTGGAAGAAGCATTGGCACATATCCGCGCTGGAAAAGCGAGTACCCGACTGTTGGATGGTATCCGCGTAGACTCTTATGGAAGTATGGTAGCCCTCAGCAACGTAGCTGCTTTATCCACTCCGGATGCTCGTAGCATCACCATCAAACCATGGGACAAAAGCATGTTCCGTGTCATCGAAAAAGCCATTATCGACTCTGACCTTGGCATTATGCCTGAAAATAATGGTGAAATTATCCGTCTTGGTATCCCTCCTTTGACGGAAGAACGTCGTAAACAACTTGCCAAACAGTGTAAAGCTGAAGGCGAAACAGCCAAAGTGAGTGTACGTAATGCTCGTCGTGATGGTATTGACGCTCTGAAGAAAGCTGTAAAGGACGGACTAGCAGAAGACGAACAGAAGAATGCAGAAGCCAAGTTACAAAAGATCCACGATAAGTATATCAAACAAATTGAAGATATGCTTGCCGACAAGGATAAAGAAATCATGACCGTTTAATAAACTAAAAAGATAAAGTGCACGGATTAGTAATCAAGAACACGGGTAGTTGGTATCAAGTGAAAACCGACGACGGACAATTTATTGAATGTAAAATCAAAGGTAATTTCCGGTTAAAAGGTATTCGTAGCACCAATCCCGTAGCTGTGGGAGATCGTGTTCAGATTATACTCAACCAAGAAGGTACTGCCTTTATCAATGAAATAGAAGATAGGAAGAACTACATCATTCGTCGTTCTTCCAATCTTTCTAAACAATCTCACATTCTTGCTGCCAACCTTGACCAATGTATGTTGGTAGTAACTATCAATTACCCCGAAACTTCAACCATCTTTATTGATCGTTTTCTTGCCTCTGCCGAAGCTTATCGCGTACCCGTCAAATTGGTATTCAATAAGGTGGATGCTTATGACGAAGATGAACTCCATTATCTGGATGCTCTGATTAACTTATATACTCATATCGGCTATCCTTGTTTCAAAGTATCCGCAAAGAAAGGAACCGGAGTTGACACTATTAAAAAAGAGTTAGAAGGAAAGATCACCCTTTTTTCCGGACATTCCGGAGTGGGGAAATCAACTCTTATTAACGCTATTCTACCGGGAATTAAAACGAAGACCGGTGAAATTTCAACCTATCATAATAAAGGTATGCATACGACTACCTTCTCTGAAATGTTCCCTGTCGACGGAGATGGATATATTATCGATACTCCAGGAATCAAAGGATTTGGAACATTCGATATGGAGGAGGAAGAGATCGGACATTATTTTCCTGAAATATTCAAAGTATCTGCCGATTGCAAATATGGAAATTGCACACATCGACACGAACCGGGGTGTGCTGTACGTGAAGCGGTGGAGAAACATCTTATCAGCGAATCACGCTATACTTCTTACTTGAATATGCTGGAAGATAAGGAGGAAGGAAAGTATAGGACAGCATACTAAAACTTTAATAGAAGACATTAATACAATTAAGGCAACCAATCCAGAATGAATTAGTTGCCTTTAAATATTGGTCTTCTAGAATAATCTCCATCAATTAAAATTCGGTGATTGCTCCAAAATATTATACTGTATATCTTTAATAGTTCCTAATTCTCCGGCAGGTAAACTCCAAAAAAGAAGTTGTTCTTTATCCATAAGATGATCTTTAGCCAAAGTCATATTCAAAACATGAAAGGAGCCATCCTCAAGACCTACTCCCAAATGTATACCACTAACGCATTCTCCATTCATTGCGACAATAGGGCTATCGAACTCATATAGCTTAACAATCTCTTCCGAAGGATTATTTCCACTACTAACCGTAATATCATACAGATAAAGTGACTTTCCACTTGATATTAGAAGGTAAGGATGTATAGAAGCATCAAACCCCTGAGCATATCTCAATATACAGAAAATGCTATTTTCCTGTATTATATCTTTCAGACCAGACATTACTCCTTGTACATCTTCCGTCACGTCCATAGCACCTGTAGTATAATCACGATTTACTCTAAAATGTTGATGATAATAAATACCATCCTTTTCTATAATTGAAAAATACCTGTTTGCATCAGGATAAAGATACTCCCTAGGATAAAGATAGCATCCTGTATAAATCACATTATAGCCCTCCATTTTATCTAATCGAGTAAAATCTTTCGACCATCCATCATCACCGCTACCATGTTTGGCTACTACAATTTTACCTAAAGTGTTACCAAATGAACCTTTCCAATCAGAAATTATCAGATAACGCTTTTTATAGCTGTCATATAATAAACAAAGATTCTTACTATTACTTATGTCACCGGGTATGATACGAATACCTTGTAAGACTTCACCATCTTCATTCTCAACAAAGGAAGGTAAAAAACGATTTGAATGAAATAATTCATTAGTACTTTTTATCCGCTTATACAAATGTCCTTGTTCATCAGCAACGAGGTCAACCCACTGCATAAACATTACATCACTTATAGTCGGGACACCCGACATAAACATTTCAGCAGCACGATTTTCTTCTTTAAAAGTATATGCATTAATATCTACCAAATCATTCTTACAAACAGCCATTATTTGCGTACTGTGACTATTTTTACGAAAATGTTCATGTATTTTAAACACATCTTTTGGTAGTAATTTATCATTCTCTTTTTGATAAAGTCCAATATATGGAGTAAAACCTGTCGTATTACCAGAATAAGTACCTTCCAAGAAACTTAAACAAGGTTCCCCCTCTTTCTCACTAAGTACTAAGAAGCCTGATGCAGCATAAGGGTCTAAAATTCTTAAAGAAAAATTAGCTCGAAAATGATTCCCTGTATCTAAATCTTCAATATCCAAAACTACATATCCAGAAAGAACTTCAGAAGTTGTAAAATCAAGTTTTTCTTCATTACCTATCACTTTATCTTCGAATAGCCAAGTATAGCCTAAGTTCATTTTAGCATTTTCATTTTCAAAAGAGAGAATAGGGCGTACTTTCACAGTCTGCCCTGCTGTCACAGTCAACGATGACATTTCAGCCTCTACTCCATTTTTTTCTGAAATAAAACCTTTAATTGTTACTTTTAACAGATCATTATAATCATAATTTCCTTTATCTTCATAACAGCCTATACAGAATAAGCCTGCAAAGCATAAAAACAAAAATATCTTACATTTCATAATTCTATAGTTTTAATAAACAGGAACTGTTATTGGTTGGCCATCATCTTCACACCATCCATTAGCTTTAATATCTTTCTTAAATTTCATGGCCAATAAACGAATTTCATCTGCGTCATAATCTGTGAGATCAAGCACTTCACCACCACAGCTTTCTATAAAAAACAGATATTTAGTAGCAGTCCATTCTCCTAAATAATTATCTACGATATTCTGATCCCACCAAAGTGGTTTACTCAATTTATTATCAAAACTAACAGATGCAGTTATTGCTTTAGTATATTCGTTAGTCCCTAAATATTCCGCCAATCCAAAAGTCTCATTGGGCACCAAACGAACTGTAACCTTTACAGTTTCATTATCAAGATGTGCTGTTTTATGCAAAGTAATTTTTAAGTTATCTTTCAGAACACCAGCATGGAAAGTCTGCAATTTTTCCACTGTAAAGTCTTCTGCAGACGCAGTTGTTTCATCACTTACAACTTCCACTGCAAAGGATTTATCTTCCTCCAAATAAAGTCCGGCAAGCCTTACTTCAAAAAAAACGTCATAATCATCTACATTCGGATGATGTTTAAAAGTCATAGATGTAATATGCTTATCTTCATCATTTGGAATATAGAGATAATGTGTTGCTGCATCATATCGTGCTAGTTCTTCTTTTCCACATGAACTTAATACCAGGAAAAGTATACTCAATATAAATATGTATTTTTTCATATATCGCTAATAAAAAATTTACAATTACAAATTTTCATTATCTGGGCGTGGCAAAACAAACTGATCATCATTGCTCATATCATAACTAGGATGTTTATTAAGTTTCTTATAATAATAAAATAATTGTCCTTCACCAAGATATTCACGATGTGCTTCATTTATCAATTCATCATTAAATTCACCGATCAACTTACCTGGAGGACAGTTATAAGCAGAACGTAGTTTGTCTAGCTCACTTTTTGCATGCTCCTCATTTTTGTCATCATTTTGATTTTTATAATATTCAGCCCGAATATAATACATCTCACCTAAGCGAATCATAGGAATTATATCTTTGACATAAGCCGCCATCTTTTCTTGTGTAGCCACATTTTTAATACTATACAATTTAGAGTTTACCGATTTTACCAATTGAGCACGAGTATCATTTGCTGCATCAAAAATATCAGTAACCTCCCATTCCGCTAATACCAATCCTTTATCGGAATTATAATAAGGTTCGTAGATGGTCCATAAATTCTGATTAGATAAACAGAATATAATATTATGATATAATTTAATATTTCCATTCACCACATCACTTGCAGTACTCATTGAGAAGAACTTACCGCCATCTCCTTTCGCTTCAATTACAATGCTAGCCTCATCAAACGCTTCCTTATGCATACCAGCATAATTATAAACTCTGGCTAATAATGCACATATTGCATAGTAATTCATCCGATACCCTCTATAAGCGAAAAATAAGTCTGCAGGATTTGCATCACCCTCTATACGATTCTTTGTAATCAGCCATTTTGTATCAGTCATTTCAAAAGGTTCTACCAGCGTTTTAGCTTTTTTCAAATCTTCTATGGCTTTCTCCAGCACTTCTTTATTAGAAGAATAAGGTTGAAACGTACAAGGATAAGTATCCACATAAGGAATATATTGACGACCATCATCCTTTAGCATTGAAGGAGCAAAAAGACGTAGCATGTCCAAATGAAGATAAGCACGCAGCGCCAACGCCTCTCCTTCAATTAGCTTTTGTTCTATCTCTCCTTCTGCAAACTTTCCTGCAGATTCTGACTCAATACGCTGAATGATATTATTACAATTCGCTATATTATTATAAGCTTTTGACCAAATCGACTCAATAAGCAATTTTACGTTATCATTAGTATACTGATATTTGACAGCATACCGATACGTCTCAATATTAGAAAGCAGATAGGATCTATATGTCTGCGCAATTACATCCAGAAAGCCCCAACTTAACTCTTTCCCATACAAGCTAGTTTCTGCCATCTGTTCATAAATGCCGTTCAATGCTATCCGATAACCATCGCCAGTTTGGAACAAATCAGTCTCTGTTGTAGTATCTTTAGGCTCAAGATCCAGCCAGCCACTACAAGAGTTTAATCCGACAAGTAGAGGCAAAACTATTAAAAGTTTATATATTTTCATATGATTCATTATTATTAGAAACTTGCTTTTAGTGAGAAATTAATAGTTTTTGAATATGGATAACTCAGTCCTCTTTCCAATTCAACAGAAGACCAACGCGCTAAATCATTAGCTCCCACACTAAAACGTAACATACTCAGTCCAATAGGTTTAATTAATTTTGAATTGACATCATATTCCAAGGTTATGGAATTTAAATTAATCCAATTATAATCCTGCACAAATCGAGAAGTTGCCTTTGTAGTTGAATTTCCAACGTAAATGCTAGCCTGAGTCTTTTTAAATACTGCCATATCTCCAGGTTCTTTCCAACGTTCTGTCAAGACCCTTCTATCTACATTTTCATTCAAGATATCAACACCTTCGACTTTATCCGCTAAAGTTCTATTATAGCGCTGTCCCCCAAACTCATACATAAAAGTTGTATAAACACTAAAACGTTTCCAAGTCAGATTAAAGCCCAAAGTTCCTCGTGCAGCCGGTTCTTCATCACCTACTACCACTTGATTCGACGAGTCCCAGTACTTAGTTACAGTACCATCCGAATTAAGAAATAGTTCGTCACCGGTAGCCGGATCTATTCCTAATGATCGCATGGCCCAAATAGCATTTTGTGAAACTCCTTCTGAATATTTCTTATAACTTTTTGATCCTGTAGAACTAGCGCTTTGCTTAGGATCATTGAGATAATCATCCACCTTATCGTTATACGCTTTCAGACTTTCCGCAATTTTTACCAATTGGTTTTTATTATGAGATAAATTTGCAAACAAACTCAGATTCCAATCCTGGGTACGAACAACATTTGCACGAACATCTAATTCGAATCCTTTATTCTCTATCTCACCTATATTATCCATATAAGTGTTAAATCCTGAATGACTAGGAATTGTAACAGAGTTAATACAATCGACTGTTCGTTTTATATAATAACTTCCCTTTAGATATAGAAGATTCTTCAATATGCTAATTTCTAAACCAACATCTAATGTATTTGTCGTTTCCCAAGTCAATCCCTTATTACCCAATGCATACAGTACAGCTCCATACCCTGTCTTATACCATTGGTCTGAAAGAATCCGATAAGTCGTCTTTGCATCATAAGAGGCAAAGTTAACTTTACCTACTTGTCCGTAACTAGCACGTAATTTTAATAAATCAAAGAAACCTTGATTTTTAAAATATTTATAATTATGAATATTCAATCCAGCCCCAAAACTCCAAAATGGTGCAAACTTCTTATCTGATCCAAATTTAGACGAACCATCCATACGAATACTTGTATCAAATAAATATATATTATCATAACTATAATTCACCAGACCTATCAAACCAACTAAACGTGAATGTTCCTCACTTTGTGTTGGTTTAGTAACAATTTCTTGCGCATAGTTAGGAGAATGTAAACTGCCAGATGGAAAACCTCTATAATTAGCAGTGAGGCTCTTTGATTGACTTTCCATTACATTCATTCCCGCAGAAACATTAATATTATGTTTATCTATAAAACGATTATACGCTAAAGAAGCTTGCCAGTCTAGAGTAAAATTATTTCCATTTCCTGTTGTTAGTTCACCAGAAGAAAGATTAGTAGCACTCAAAGGATTTGTATTCTTCTGAGAATGTGGATCCAAAAAACGTTCATTCTCATTAAATTGTCGAGTCAAGCCCAATGTCGTTTTAAACAACAAATAATTATTAATATTCCATTGAGCACTTAAATTATTGATTATTTGTTCATAAGAAGATTTACTATAACTTCCTAATGTAGCTTCATAAAGAGGATTATACCGATTAGTTTTAAGCCCCCAATATTCCAGAGTTTGCAAAAGTTCTCCATTTTCATCCTGATATACATCATAAGGCAATTGAGAAGTATAATCAGAGAAAGTACCATAAGGTGAATCCTTCGAACTATTTACATCATACGTAAAATGATTACGGAAAATAAATTGCCCTATTGTATATTGAATATATGCACCAGCTCCCCATACATCACGTTTCGATCCTTTCATGACACCATTATTTTTATTCAGATTCAATTCTACACCAAAACGCAAATTGTCTGAACCACCATCAACATAAAGACTATGATTCATATTAAATGATGTTTGCAATGGTTTATTTAACCAATATGTATCAACACCATTAAGAACATTATACAGCTTTTTATAATAGAAATCTCTATATCTATTTTCTGAATCAACCCCACCCAACGGATCTTCAAAACATCCAGCAATTCTTTCAGCTTCCAATTTATCTGCAGCATTCAACAGGTTATAATCACTTAAATCCGGCATTTCCACTTCTCCGGTCAGACTATAAGAAACATTCAACTTACCGGGCTTTGGAGTTACTGTCGTAATAACAATCACACCGTTAGCTGCACGCGAACCATACATAGCTGTCGCAGCGGCATCTTTCAAAATGGTAATACTCTCAATACGTGAAGGATCCATATCATATAACTTCGTCACACTAATTTCAAATCCATCCATAATAAATGTTGGAAGATTCGGATTATTAATCAGAGATGATTTAGAAGTAACATCTGTAGCATCCAACTCTTTAATTCCAATTCCGGACTTACCACGGAGATATACTTCCGGCAATGCATTTGGATCTGATCCCCACATGTTATTTTCTGCAATACGAAAAGAGGGGTCAAATGCCTGAATAGCTGATATTACATTCGTTTTGGAAACTTTCTGCAAATCTTCTTTCTTGATAGAGACTGTATTTCCCGTAAAACTTTCTTTTTTTAAAGTTGCATAACCTGTTACTACAACTTCATTTACCTCGTTCACATCTTCCTTCATATGAACCAAGATTTCTTTCTTCTGGCTACCCTTTACTGTAACTTCCTGAGTTACCATTCCGATATAAGAGACTATCAATACGACATCTTCCCGTGGGGCACTAAGCATAAAGTTCCCATCAATGTCACCGACTGTACCTCCCTGCACACCTTTTACCCTTACATTCACACCGGGTAAGGAATGGCCTTCCGCATCTGTAACCTTACCTCTAATAACCCGGTAACTATTGTCCTCTACTTTAACAGTAACCTTAGTCTGTGCACTAGCAAAGAAAGTGTACGGAAGCATAGCTACCAGTAATAAGCAGCCCATAATTAAACTTCGCTTTTTTTTCATAAATGCAGTGTTGTGTTTAGTTATATATTGTAATCCAACAAAATTTATTTTATCTATTATTTTTTACGACGACGCCACCAAGTGATGATATATCCCGCTAACAATCCTACAGGAATAATTCCCATAAATAAGATGCGAACCAAAACTAAAGCTCCCTGACCAGAAATGGACAGTTTATCGTCATACGGATGAGGGCGATCATCATTTACGGGGAATTGATTATAAGACAATTCACGGAAAGCTTCGGTAATCAGCGTAAAGTTAGAAGTGCTCAAATCATTCCGATTAGTAGTCAATTCACTGTTCGCCATACAATCAGCATCACCACATACATAGATACGCTGTTCTTTATCACCGACTTGACGAATCAAACGCACCACCAAAGGGATAGAATCAGCTTTTTCACCTGTTTCTGGATTGATTTCCGGTTTGTCATCCACAAAATCAGTTGTTTGCTGTTCATTCCAAGCCTTTGCAGTAGTAGCAAATAAGACTGAAGACTTAAAGCCGCAACTATCATTTAGTACTAATTCTACAGCTCCAGGCATAGAAAGTTTAGAACCATATCGTCCCATTGTATAATAACCTTTATTCTCTGTTATAGCTGTTTCAGTAGGATTCACAAATAATTGATTAGGAGCATATCCTTCTGTCTCTTCTACTACAATACCCGGCATGAATGTAATACCAAGATTTTCAACCAACGGATTCATCAACTGCTGACGCCGTGGTTCACAAGCAAGAATCATGTTACCTCCACGAGCTATGAAACGTTGTATCTTGGCTATCTCATTCGGCGTGTATGCTTCACGTACATCTGCAATAACTATAATATCAATATTATCAGCAATATCAGTTGCTGTTGTATCAGCCTTTAAATCTAAAACAGTCACACCAAATCCTTGATTTATCAGAGAATATCGGAAAGAGAGATTTTTAGCAAATGCACTATAATCACGTTCACCACCTTTATATACATCACGCTCGCCATGTCCGGTAATAAAAGCTACCTGAGGAGATTTGACTACCATTGTTTTTAAAGCAGCCGTAATTTCAGATTCACGAGGGTCACGTTGATTATCATCATAAATACGCAAAAATGCCTTCTGACCGTTTTCACGCTCAAAAAGATAAACAAAGCGATTTCCTTCTTCTTCCAAATTAATACCTTTAGAGCTAGTTACTTTCTTTATTTCTTCCGGAGAAAGGAACATATTGAAATCTAAATCATAAGTGTCACATAAACGCTGAGCAATTTCTTTATCCGAAAGCCCGGAGAACTGAGCATAAAGACGAGGATTATCAGCATGATCGTAATAATAGACATACTTAATCTTCATTTCCGGTTTGAAACGGATATAATCCTCAAATTTACGCATTTCCCAGTTCCTGTTTTTGGGCATTCCTTTGTTGAAGTTATCATCTAACAAATTTACGAACATTGTAAGAGTCAATCCACCATCCAATTTCTTCATAACTTCCTGACTTGGAGGAGTCAAAGTATTTGCTTTGGTTGCAGTAGCGTCATAATAGCACATCAATTTAGGCTGGGATGTCACATAACCGACTAACAACGTAATACACAGCACACCGGTATACTGCATTATTTTACTAAAACGACCGGTAGTAGTACGTTCGAACTTCAATTTCAGAATAGAAAGCGACAAGAATAGTACAACTACAATAATAAAGTAAAATGCATCTTCACTACAGATCATACCATGAAGAAACTTGTCCGAACGTCCAGCTAAAGACAGCCAATAAGTAAGGTCACGGACAAAATCAATATCCTGTCCGATATTGCCCATGAAATTAAGAATAGCGAGAACAGTCAGCGTACCAACCGCTGCAACCACTTGATAGGCAGTCAGAGTAGACATAAACAAACCGATAGCAGCATACGCACATACTAACAAGAAAATTCCAAGTATTCCGGTCAAAGCAAACGGAAAATCAAAGTTTTCGACAACACATGCGGTATATATAAAATAGGCAAACAAGATAGCTACCAGAATCAATGCATATACCAACATAGAAATATACTTACCCAGAATTATCTGTACATTAGTGATAGGAGAAGAATACAACAGCTTGATAGAGCCACTACTATATTCCTTACTCATCAATCCCATTGTAAGCAATGGGATATAAAGATACAAGTTATCCTGCATACCGGAATAAACGCCACTGTATCCTAATAGCAAAGCACTAGTCAGGTTATAAGGACGATAGTTTAGCGCCAGATAACGTAATTGATCGGAGATCAGGTCTGAAAATGTCAGTCCGGCCTGAAATGCGAATACAATAAGGATTAGCCATGCAATAGGTGAACAAAAGAGAGTGTTCAGTTCAGCCTTTGCTATTTTCCATATAGTTTTCATACTTATTTTTTTATTTTCTAAGTTTGTGTTTACTTCTTTCCTGAAAGACGGGCAAAAATCTCATCCAAAGAAAGACGTTCTAACTGAATCTCTTCCAATTGCCATCCATTAGCAACACTAACAGCAATCATCTTCTCGGTTATTCCATCGGGCTCTGTTATATGAAAACGATAGTGACTGTCACCCAAATTATCGACAGACATAACACCTTTCAATTTTGCCAGCTCTTCTATTGACGGAGCATTTGCCAATGTCGCGGTAAAAGAAGTAGGAGCTACATAATTATCAAAATCATCCATACTTCCAGAAAAAACGACTTTACCATGCTCAATCATACGTATTTCATCGCAGGTTGCCTGAACTTCCGGCAAAATATGCGTGGAAAGCATCACTGCATGATCAGTGGCAAGTTCCTTAATCAAATTACGAATTTCGACAATTTGGTTAGGGTCAAGGCCGTTTGTCGGTTCATCTAATACCACAAATTGAGGATGATGAACAATAGCCTGCGCAATACCAATGCGCTGCTGATAACCACCGGACAGATTACGAAGGAGACGTGAACGAAAATGAGTTACTCCGCAACGGGCCATGGCGCGGTCTACGGCCTTCCCAATCTCTGTCGGTTCCATCAGACGAAGGTTAGCACAATAAATCAGATACTCTTCAACTGTCATATCGGGATACAAGGGCGGACGCTGGGGTAGGAATCCTATAAACTTCTTTGCTTCTACCGGATTCTCACGCAGGTTGATGTTGTTAATCCAGACATTTCCTTCTGTCTGATTCAGTACTCCACAAATTATATTCATCGTTGTGGACTTTCCGGCTCCATTGGAACCCAACAAGCCAAAAACTCCTTTACTTTTTACTTCAAAATTTATATCGCGGATAGCCCAATCTACACTATAGCGGTGAGAGAGGTGCTCTACTCTGACAATAGCTTCTTCCATGATGTGTTTGTATTTAATAAGGAACTATTTATTATCTTCTCTTTCTACGAACAAGAATGGTGATTCCGCAAGCGGCAAAGATAACCGGCAAAAGTGCATAGCAGCCATATCGTACCATTTTACGCGCATCACGTCCAACAGACACCGCATTATCTTCAGGATTGATACGCTCTGTATCCAACGGATATTCATCATAAGAGAGCCATTTGAAAGTGCCGGTAATTACTGTAAAATTGTTGGATGAATATCCATTACGGCTCTTACCCATTTCTCCATTACTTACACAGTCCGCATCTCCTGTTATCACGATACGTTGCTCTTTATCACCTACTTTACGGTCGAGTGCCAAGATAGTAGGAATAACTCCCTGCTTCTCACCCGTTTCCGGATTGTATTGAGGTTTATCATCTAAAAAGTCCGTTGTCTGCAACTCATTCCAACATAAAGAATCAGTAACAATTACCGGAGATGCATGGAACCCTTTGGAAGCATCAAATGCCAGCCCAACAGCATCTGGCATTGTGATAACAGACCTGAATTCATACGGACGTGTATAAGGTTTAAAACGCTGCGCAGCTTCTTTGGTTATATGTCCGGCGATCAATGACGGAGAATCGTTCTCTTTCATTTCAACTAATGTTCCCGGTATGAAAGTCACTCCCATTTGCTCCGTAATAGGATTCATAACTTCCTGACGGCGAGCATCACCCAAAATGAAAAGATTTCCTCCACGGGCAATATATTTATTCAAACGGTCATTTTCAACTTCATCAAAAGGCGTTTTCATATCTGCAATAACTACAATATCAATATCTTCAGGTATCTCCTGCTCTTCCAGAGATAAGGTCACAACATCGAACCCTTGATTTACCAAAGAATAACGGAAATATTGGTTCTCTGCAAATTGATTATAATCCCGGTCACCCGTTTTATAAATATCACGCATCTCATGACCTGTCAGAAAAGCTACTTTCGGCGATTGTACGACAAAGCGCTTCAAAGCTGTAGAAATTTCAGTCTCCGACGGATGCTTCTCATTATCATTAAATAAGCGTAAAATACTTCTCTGACCATTGCCACGCTCTATGACACGTATAAAGTGATTCCCTTCCGCGCTCAAATCAATTTTCTCACGAATCTGTTCCGGAGTCAAGAACATATTAATATTCAAATTCAGAATATTTGCCATTTTCCGGGCTTTTTCTTCAAGAGTTTTACACCCTTCAAGACGAAAATCCAACTGAGAATTGGCCTCATCGTAATAATAAACATACTCCATCTTCGTATCCGGTTTGAAACGAATATATTTCTCAAACCTTTCATAGTCACCCTTCAGCTGACTTGGTAAAGCAATAGCATAATTATCATCCAGCAGATTCACATAACTGGTTATTTTGAGGTCACCATCTATCTGCTTCATAATGTCCTGACTTGTTTTTGTCAGCGTATTCCGTTTCGTTGCTGTTGAATCATGATATATTTTCATGGTAGGTAACGTAGAAACATATCCCACTAATAATGCCGCTAAAACCACAACTCCATAAGTTCCCCAAGTTTTTCCACGAGAAACCTTACGGCGTCCGGCACGCAGCTTCAATATAGAAAGAGCCAAAAACAAGGCTATTATCAATAAGAAATAAAACAAATCTTCACTGCAGATCAATCCGTTTATAAACTCATCTGCACGTCCGGAGATAGAAAGCCAATACGTAATATCACGTATGAAAGCATAATCCTGCCCAACTTCACCAACGTAGTTTAACGCCGCCAATACAGCCAATGTTCCCATAGCTGCTACTACCTGGTATGAGGTAATACTAGACATGAACAGCCCAATTGCTCCATAAGCGCAAATCAACAGATATATACCCAATATCCCGGTAAAAAGTAATCCTAAATCGGCATTTGTAATAGTAATACTACAAAATAGTCCAACAACTAACAAAGGAAGAATCAGCACCAAATTATAAATCAGTACAGATAAGTACTTGCCAAATATAATTTGGCTGTCAGTTACCGGAGAAGAAAAAAGCAGTTTGATAGACCCGCTACTATATTCCCGGCTCATCAATCCCATTGTCAATAAAGGGATATATAAATAAAGATTGCGCAAAAATCCGGGAAAAATTCCCATCCAGCCTGTGAAAATGGAGGCAGTGACATCCCAGAGAGTATATCCCAATGCCTGCCCTTGTACCTGACGGTCAAACGCATTTCCAAACGCCACCCCAACTTGCACAGCAAAAATAACTAGAATGAGCCATGCCACCGGAGAACAGAATAAAGAACGCAACTCGGCAATCGCTATCCGATATGTAGTTTTCATGTCAATATTTTATTATGATTTTACGATGTGTTTAATCTATTTTAATTCCTTTACCGGATAATTGTGCAAAAACAGTATCCAATGAATCTCTTTCAAGAATGATCTCACTTGGACGCCATCCTTTCTCCACTCCCATTTCCGTAATACGACGTGTCATCGAATGATCATTTCCATCAAAATGAAAGCGGAAACGAGTAGCAGTCAATTTCTCAACTTTAAGAATGCCTGTGATTTTTTCTAATTCTTCTGTTTGTGGAGGATTCTCAAATATAGCCACAAAAGTGCTGGGAGCCATGTAGTTATTAAAGTCACGGATTGTGCCTGAAAATACAACATTCCCATGCTCTATCATTTTAATTTCATTACAAGTAGCTTGTACTTCCGATAAAATGTGAGTTGACAGCATAACAGCGCGATCGACTGCTATTTCTTTAATTAAGTGACGAATTTCAACAATTTGATTAGGGTCAAGTCCATTCGTGGGTTCATCCAGCACAACAAACAGTGGATTATGTACGATTGCCTGGGCAATACCGACACGCTGTTGGTATCCACCGGATAAGTTACTGATAAGACGCTTGCTATAATGCATGATTCCACACTTTTCTTTCGCATAATCAACAGCAGTTCTAATTTTTGTAGATTCCATGTGGCGGAGTTGCGCACAATAAACCAAATATTCATCCACTGTAAAGTCTGCATACAAAGGTGGCTTTTGAGGAAGGAAGCCTATATACTTTTTAGCCTCAACCGGATTTTCTCTCAAACTAATTCCATTTACAAATACTTCGCCTTCCGTTTGGTTCAGTACTCCACACATAATGTTCATAGTAGTCGACTTTCCCGCACCATTAGAACCCAACAGACCAAAAACTCCTTTTTTCTTGATCTCCAGATTAATGTCTCGGATAG
>OGDN01001266.1_pt1 | contig 43466 bp, 29 predicted proteins | sample 1570271 | NCBI WGS metagenome assembly OGDN01 (sample SAMEA4384481, study PRJEB24528) | human gut metagenome | reverse complement strand
ATGCAGATTACACGCCAACGTGTGCGTCCGGCAATGGACGTCAACACGACCGAAATCTGCCCCACCTGCTTCGGAAAAGGTACTATCAAATCGTCCATTCTCTTTACGGACACTTTAGAGAGTAAAATTGATTATCTGGTCAACAAACTGAAGGTAAAGAAATTCTCGTTACACGTCCATCCGTATGTCGCCGCCTTTATCAATCAGGGACTTGTCTCCCTCAAACGTAAATGGCAGATGAAGTACGGACTCGGTATCAAGATTATTCCAAGTCAGAAACTCGCTTTCCTGCAATATGTGTTCTATGATACGCATGGAGAGGAAATCGATATGAAGGAAGAAATCGAAATCAAGTAACAGAAAAGGCGGCTCATTTTGAAATGAGTCGCCTTTTTGTATCAAAGAGGATGTCCTTAGGGAAATAAGGGAAACATCCTCTCTAGGAAATAGATGTATGAAAGGCGTACTTTCGCAAGCACCACCTTTCTTATCTATTCCCCAATGTTATTCTTCACATTTAAGTGAAGAAAGGGTTATTGCAGAAGTACGGACTTTCACAAGCACGGACCTCTTAATATTCTCTACAAGAGAGTTCTTTATATTGAAATATATAAAGAAGTGGGGAAAAAACTCTCTCATAGAAAATGGGGAATATTTTAATTTCTTTAAATGCTTATTTATTCAGCAATACAAATACTTACCCGGTTTTCTGCCGGAGTATTATACGGCTGAACAGTATCACCCTTATAGTCAACGGTGATTCTATTAGCGGCAATACCTTTCGCTTTCAGAGCTTCGGCAACATTATTGGCACGTTTCTCTGATAGTTTACTGTTTATTTTGGGATTACCGGTATTAACATCCGCATAACCGGTCACACTTACTTTGGCAGCAGGATGTTTCTCCATGTATTCAACCAAAGAAGCAATCTTAGCTTGCTGGTCGTTCTGAATCTTTGCAGAGTTCAAAGCAAAGAAGATGCTCTGTTTCATCGGCTCAACCACCACTTCTTTTTTAGGTTGTGGCTGTTCTACTACAGGAGCCGGCTTGGGTTGTTCTACCACTACCGGTTCGACTTCGTAATAGACAGGAGCTGTTTTTGTATAGCTTTTACCCAATTTGATGCTTACACCGATAAGCGCATTCAGCTGCCAGTCGCAGTTGCCTGCTTTCTTGGAGTTGAACTTATCAGACAAAACGTTGGCATTTCCTTCGATATTAATGGATAAACGGTCGTTGAGACGAAGGTCACAACCAAGACCGAAACGACCGGTCGGAAGAATTTTGCCTTTTTGCCAAAGATACTCCATCTCATAAGTTCTTGTATCGAGCGCATTGGCCTCATCGTTATCAAAACCACGGTTCAGTCCTGCACCGGCAAAGATGTAGCCATTAAATACCCGTTTCGGATTGAAGCCACAAAACAAAGTACTGAGATCGGCCATGATATCTACATTTCCTTGCAGATATTTATATTGGTAGGTTTGTTGTGGATTGACCCATCCCCCTTTTGCTTGCCAACCGCTTACACCAATACGTGCACCGAATGCGGGAGCAAATTTATAACCTACATTTAGAGCGGCAGCCGGAGATATAAGGTCAGTGAATTTTGCTTCACCAACAGTATGAGCAGCTCCTATCTGTGCTTGAATGAACCAGTGGGGTTTGAAAGTGATCTTTTCAGGCTCTTTGATACGTTGGGAAGATTGAAGTTCGTTCTGCCCAAAAGCAGCTAACGCACTCAAACATAAAACAGTAAGAGTCAAATTTCTTTTTAGTTTCATATCATTCCTTATAATTACATTGTATTCAAAAAGTTATCAAAAAAGGAGAGCGTGTCCTTCTTTGTCACACTCTCCTTTATCAAACTTATATTTTCTCACAATAATGAGAATGTAACCTCTTTTTTATACAGGACTTAACCTGTAACTGAAAAAGAGAGTAAGAGGTCGTGCCCAAAAGACACAACCCCATTACTTCTTAGTTCAAATTATTTTGTAGCTTTAACCTGTACAGTAATTGTTTCCTTGATAGTACCCCATGTATAGGTAATAGTCAGAGGAATGTAAAGTTCATAAGCTTTAATCTCAGCTCCGCTAGTCTTGATATAAGTCACTGTACCATAGTCAGGAAGTTTTGTTCCATCAGGAGTAACAGTCTTAGAATCAATTGTTATAATCTTAGCCGCCAAGTCTGCACCAAATGCTTCTTCAAGTGTCTGACGTTTTCCAGCCCAATTGGTTTCTACTTTCTTAATATCTTCACAATTAATGCTGGTTACACCATAATATTTATAGTAGCTAAGATTCTTCGCGAAGCTATTCAGAGGAGCTTCTTTTCTCCAATCTGTAAAGTTCACAAGTTCACCCAATTTCAGAGTATTAGATGCATCACCCACGTTTAAACCGTCAGTAAAGAACTTGTCTGAGTTAGAAGCTGCATTAACTGGACGGATAAAGGCCAGATCAAATTTACCTTCAAGAACTTCAACCGGTAATTCACAACCATTTACATATACAATCTGCATAATTGCCTTGAAACTCTTATCACCACGTGGTTCTTTGTTCAACAGGTTCTTGGCAACAGCTGTAGCTGCATATTCAACATCTTTGTTATTAGCACCGCTCAAGCTTGCTACTAAGTTAGCGTCAACACAAGCAGCTTCAAGAGCAGCACCAGTCAGGTCTTTACCAACAGCATACAACTTAGTATGAGCTGCATTCACTGCCAATTGATATTCTGTTCCATCCAAACCTACAACCAATTTACGTACTGCTTTTAAGTTATCAGTAGAGAATTCGAAGCGATAAGCCATGTTGTCTTTAACGAAGTCCGGATATTTCTCATCATCAAATTCGCTTGTATAGTCGAACTGAACTTTTCCACCAACGAATAATTCATTCAAATCACCGACAATACGTGTAGTATTACCTGTACCAGGAGTCTGGCAATAGATAGAAGCCATAGTCTTACCATCATTCCAAGCATTAGCTACTCTTTCTTTTGCTGTTGCTTTGAAGTTTACAGGATCTACAGTTACAACATGCTTGATAGCTACATATTCCGGATAGATTGCACCATTCGTAATAGTAAGGATAGTATTAGCATCATCTGTCTTCTTATACATAGCATAAGCTTCATAAGCACCGGCAGCCAACGGTTTGGTATTCAATACGAATGTAGCTCCGTGGTTAGCTTTACTATCTTCAGAATTCAATATTTCTGTTACTGCCCAGTTTCCCTTGTTAGTAAATCCTTCAACAGCCTCATCAGTATAGCTATAAAGCAAGTGGAATTGTTCTTTACTCAATGCAGTCAGATTTTCATTTGTACTAAATGTATATACCTTAGTACTCATAAATTCGTCAGTAGTTGACCATGTATAAGGAGAATTGTTACAACCAATGCCAATAGTAGCGTTTTCAATGATAGTGATATCTTCTTCCGGTTCAGCAGCAGCATCACCTACAATCAACAATTTGATATAAGCAGCAGAAACAATTGCATTACCATTATGTGTATCAATCAATTTAGCCAACACCATCGGAGCCTTACCAATACAGCTTTGATTTACATTACCATAGTTTACTCCCTTAAAGGTATACACTCCATCCTTTTCGGTTAAGCTCATATACTTTTCTTGCGGAGTATCTTTAACTTCATAAGGAACAGCTTCAAATATTAATTTAAGGTCAGCATACTTAGTATAATCGAAAAAGACGTGCTGTCCAGTCTTAATGTTACATACAGAAACGTAATCTGCCAAATTAACACCTTCTATAGCTTTAGAATAAGTAACATTCTGAACCAAGTAAGCATTGTCTTTAGCTGGCATGTTTGCACCATCAATTACAGCCTTCTGGTTTTCAGCAAGACTTTTAACAGAAGAATAATGTTGATCATAATTTCCCGGTTTCTCTGCTGTTACAGATGCATCAGTCAAACGCAAGTCTACCTTGGCAGTTTGATTAACGACACCAATATACTCAGTAGTAATTGTATTCTTAGCAGTTGTTTCAAACTGAAGTGCTATTGTATTCAGTTTATCCTTTTCTGTAGTAAACAAAGTAGGATCAGCTTCCAAAGATACTGTCATCACGCCCTTGTCGATTTTTGTATCTTTCCATTCGATAAATGTGCCCGGAGTTCTTGTTACCTGAGTTATATCTTTTCTTAAGATGGCAGCTTTACCTTTATTAGCCAATTGAGCTATTGTAGCACTTGCCGGATTTACTTGGAACTGAGGTATAGCCAAATTTGACATAAACAAAGTTTTCGCAGGTGAAGCATCTACTACTTTATCACCAACAATATCTTTTTGCGCGTATGAGTTTTCTTCAAACACAATCACTCTTTCGCCCCAGCCAGCCAAAACGGCCTCCGGAATATATTCGAATCCCGTGATAGGCAGTACGTCCTGAATAAGTAATTTAGTTGAGAGAGCTTGATCATCAACTTTAATTTCCCAACCAAGAATATTACCAGCTTCATCTTCATACTTCACAACATCTACAGTAGTTTTATCATGTACCGGTTGTTTTGGAACAGTTACACCAGTTTTTGTAGATTTTTCTTTGTCGTCTTTCGGACCATACCACATTGTGTTGTCTGAATCCATCCAGAATAAAGTAGGATCCAATTGTGTATTTGTATCCGTATCATTATCAGTTATAGTAAATGTTTGAGTACTAGTACTACCATCAGATCCTTTCAATGTAACTGTAACAGTAGTAACATTTCCCTCTCTTTTACTAGTTGACTCCAGAGTATAGGTCGTGTTAGTATCCGTATTCGGAATCGTATAAGTAGTAGGATTTCCTGCCTGGTCCGTTACTACTAATTTTCCATCCGCAAAAGATACAGATTTCACATAGGCCAGCGATCCGAATTTAGCATTCAGATCAGCCAATGTTTTTTCGACTGCATCTACACGTTCGCTAAGACCATTGATGTCGTCATCATAGTCTTTACAAGATGTAAATGTTCCCGTAGTAGACGCTAATAATGCTCCAAACAGGACTGCACTTAAATACTTTTTGTTCATAATAAAAAAAACTTTTAATTTATAAATTAAATAATAAAAATATAGTCTCTTGATTTTGATTCAATAATCCCATGTGTTGTCCCCATTCATTTTCAATATAACCTCCTTTTCTTTTTTGTTTTACCTGTGTTCATGCTCCATAGGGGGATGAACAAGAAACTTACTCCCAATACTTTTAGCCCGTTACTTCATAGGTAACGGGAAAACCTTTGTGCCTGCCCTTAAAGGGTAGTCAATGCTGAAAAATGGCTGAATTGGTAATGAAACATCTTTACCCCTGTTTCCGAGATGAGACAGAGGGGAGGAAATTCTTTTATATAAATTAGAGAGGTGAAATGGTCTAATACTAAGAAAATCGCTGTTTTATCGTGTTATTTCTCTTTTTTTAGTAGTTTATCAGAAAAAATATCTTTTTTGTTTGCATGTTTTCCAAAATATCTCCATCTTTGCAACGCTGTTCAGCTCCGTTACCTATGAAGTAACAGGCTTAAATTCAGCATATTGCTACTGACATTGAGCGCTTTATAAAATCTACCACTTTTTTATTGGCTTCATCTATTTTCTTATTCTGAAAAGGTTTGAGATATGTCTCGGTCACCGTAATTGACGAATGCCCCATAGCTTCAGAAATAACGCCCGGATGAATTTCACAATAGTAAGCTGTCGTTGCCCATGTATGGCGGGCTGTATACGAACTTAGTTTATCTCCCAGTCCTAACATTTCACCAAGCAACATCAACTGCCTATTAAAGTTACGGAGAGCCAACTGATATTCATGATAAGCCTCCTTTGTTCCTTCCCGACTGTTTAATAACGGAAATAAATAAGGAGAGGAGCTATCACGGTCCATGTACCTCTTTAATATAGCCATCGCTTCCGAAGTCAAAGTCACAGACAAAGGCCGGCCTGTTTTACGCCGTCGATAAGTGATTACATTATCACGCAAATCGCTTTTACGCAAATAAGCCAGATCGACAAAAGGCAGACCACGGAGCAGGAACATCAGAACGAACAATTCCTGCGCACGACGTATGTCAGATGTCACAGCAGACGACTGCGGTAATTTTGTAAATACCTTCTGTATGTCCTCAGTATCCAATGCACGTTTACGATCGGCACGCGTACCTGTGTACACAGAACGAAACAAATGCGGTACATAGACAGCCCCACGACAATCTACCGCACGATTATAGACCGCACGAAATGTGCGTAAATAAGTGGAAACTGTGTTCCAACTACATCCCCGGCTACGAAGGTGAATTTCGAAGCCCTTTAACCACTCTGGGGTTACCTCATGAAAAGCAAAATCCCCTTTCCCACGATAAGCAATAATGGCATTGAGACTGCTGCGATAAACGTGAGCAGTCCCAAAGTTTCCCTCCATTTGTAGTCCATCGGCTACCTGCTTCATAAATGCTACTACTTTTAACATTTTGCTCACTATTAAATAAATTACGCGATAAATATAAGAGTATTTTCGCTATAAGAGCTATCCGATACACATATATTCATTCATTTTAAAGTTCTCCGGTCAGGATGTTGATCAATACCGGGTATATGAAATAACAAGGAAGGGAGTTGATATGTTGCAATAAAGTTCTTCACTAAATATAGTTGCAGACAGATAAAATCATCACTTTCTGCACAAGCAAACAGAAGATTCATTATCTTTGTGAAGTCACAAACAGCTAATAAACAGAAATAATGACAAAATTCATCAATCCATTTACAGATATGGGATTTAAGAAAATTTTCGGGCAGGAAGTAACCAAAGACCTACTGATTGATTTTTTGAACGACTTATTGGTGGATGAGAAACATATAAAAGATATAACCTTTCTCGATAAAGAAATATTGCCCGAATACATGGGTGACCGAGGGGTAATTTATGATATATATTGCACTGCTGAAAATGGAGAGCAATTTATTGTAGAGATGCAAAATAAGCAGCACGTACATTTTCATGAACGTGCCTTGTATTACCTTTCAAAGACCGTAGCTCGGCAGGGAGAGAAAAGCGCCGAATGGAAATTTGACCTAAAAGCCGTGTATGGCGTGTTCTTTATGAACTTCCGGTTGGCCAATTTGCCACATAAGCTTCGTACGGATATTGTGCTTGCAGATCGTGATACACACGAACAATTTTCCGACAAGCTTCGTTTTATTTTTATCGAGTTACCTACTTTTACAAAAGAGGAGCGCGAGTGTGAGACTGACTTTGAACGATGGATTTATGTACTGAAGAATATGGAAACGTTGAAAAGATTGCCATTCAAAGCCCGTAAATCGGTTTTTGAGAAATTAGAAAAGATTGTAGATATCGCTTCGCTATCCAAAGAGGAACGGACGAAGTATGATGAAAGCATTAAAGTATATCGGGACAATCTCGCTACACTAGAGTTTGCCGAGCAGAAAGGGCGTGCAGAAGGCAAGGAAGAAACTGCCCGGAACCTAAAAAAGATGGGAGTTTCACCAGAAATTATCTCCAAAGCTACCGGATTGAGCATGGAGAAAATAGAGGTGTTATAATTTTTATCATTCTCTGTATAGGACTGCTCAGTAAATATGTCCTATTTTGCAAGATGAAGATCAAAGAAACTAAAAGTTATTCTTTGATCTTCATCTTTTTATTCTATATAAGTTCGATATAATCCTAAGCATCTTCATGCTCCTCCTTTCTGCAGCAAAAACGAAAAAAAGAGGATGCCACTAGGGAAAAAGGGCGGGCATCCTCTTTGGGGGACAGAATAAGATACACTTTCACAAGCATAATCCCATACTGCTACTCTCCCCCAATACAATTTCTTCACATTCAAGTGAAGAAAGGGATCTATTGCGGAAATACAGACTTTCACAAGCATGCATTTCCTGAAATACTCTCACGTGAGGGTTCGCATATAAATACGAAAATGTGGGGAACAAACACCCCACATGAGAATAGGGAATATCTTTTTTATCAAAAGAGCCTCTTGCTATAAATATCATTCTGCTATACAGATACATACACGATTTTCTTTTGCCTTCTGATATGGCTGTACTGTATCTCCTTTATAGTGAGTTATAATTCTGTCTGCTGCTATCCCTTTTGCCTTCAAAGCGTCTGCAACATTCTTTGCACGTTTCTCCGACAAAGTCATGTTGATATTCGGATTACCGGTTTCCTTGTCAGCATATCCGGTTACAGCAACTTTACTGGTTGGGTTTTTCTCCATATATTTTATTATTGCATCAATCTTAGTCAACTGGTCGTTTTGCAGAAGCGCAGAGTTTAGTGCGAAGAATATATTCTGCTTCATCGGTTCAACGGTTGCTACAACAGGCTCCGGTTCCGGTTCCTTCACAACGACAGGTTCCGGTGCAGGTTGTTCCACTACCGCCGGTTCCGGTTCGTAATATACCGGAGCTGTTTTAGTATAGCTTTTTCCTAGTTTAATAGTGAGGCCAACCAAAGCATTCAACTGCCAGTCACAGTTACCGGCTTTCTTTGAGTTGAACTTATCAGATAAAGCGTTGGCATTGGCTTCGATATTGATAGCCAGACGGTCGTTCAGACGAAGGTCACACCCCAGCCCAAAACGTCCGGCTACAAGAAACTTTCCGTCCTGCCAAAGGTATTCCAACTCATAAGTACGGGTATCAAGTGCATTTGCTTCATCGTTGTCAAAACCACGATTAAGTCCTACACCACCAAAAAGGTAACCATTGAAAACACGTTTCGGATTAAAACCACAGAACAAAGCACTAAGGTCAGCCATAATATCTATGTTTCCCTGAATATATTTGTATTGATAGGTCTGTTCCGGAGTTACCCATCCGCCTTTAGCCTGCCATCCGCTACCACCGATACGTGCTCCGAATGCAGGGGCAAACTTATACCCTATATTAATGGCAGCAGCAGGAGACATCAGATCAGTGAACTTGGCTTCGCCTACTGTATGCGCTGCTCCTACTTGTGCCTGAATAAACCAATGAGGTTTGAATACGGTTTTACCTTCTTCTTTGATTTGTCGCTCCTGAGCAACTGCCACCGTACTGCTGACAGCAAGTATAGCTATTAGTAAATTTCTTATTTTCATAATGTTATGTATTTAATGTCTTATCGCTGAATTATTCACATTACATCCGTCATATCATCAGGAAGATCACAGAATATAGTATCAACAATAAAAATAACAATGAAAAGTTATGAAAAAGGTGCTCGAAACCGAGCACCCTTTTTTAAATTGATCTGTCTACGAATTACTTCAAAGACATTCATACATTATTAATTACTTCTCACAGGTTTTACTATAATAGTTAACTGAGAAGTAGCGGTTCCCCAGCCATAAGTTACAGTAGCAGGGATGAATATCTTATATTCATATCCTACCGGTGAAAGAATATTTTCATACTTCACTGTATTGCCATCTTGAACCAAAGTGGATTGAGCAGGTAATTTACCATCCTTGAGATTTGTGGTAGCCTTCGTTACATCCAATTTAACATCACCGATTGGTCCGTAGAAATACCAGAAGTTTCTACCAACCTCTTGATCCGTTGTTACTGTATATGTCTTCCATATATAGCATCCGCATCCACCTGTTTGCCCCTCAGTTGTTCCATTATAATCAGGAGTACCAGTATGTTCATGCTTAACTTCTTCCCAAGTACCATCTACCCAGTGATACTTAGCCGGAGTATATTTTATGTCTGCTACATAAGTATATTCAACGAGTTCACCTTTCAAAATAACTCTCTCAGTATATGAAGTTTCTTCCACTTGGTATGCTCCTGAAGTATAGTAACCATCAACTGACCAATTATAAGCAAGGAGCTGAGCTCGAATACCATTATCCGCATCAGCTTGAGTCTCTGCCTCAGCAGTGAAAGTCGCTGTCTGCTCCTCACCATTTGGCTCACCATTTTCATCATATCCAATATTCTTATACGTTGCAGTTGCAGTAAACATGGTCACTGGTCTAGCAGCAGTGAAAGAAACGTCCTTAGTAATCACCTCTAACTTAGCTTCTTGTTCCAGTTCGTAGTGCCCATCAACACGTTCATATTTCGGAGTGTAATTGAAGTCCCAATATGATACACTTCCTGTAACAGGTACATAATAACCGTTAGTAATTGCTTCACCTCTCCAGTCTGTCAGCAATCTATCATGCTGGAAGTTAGCGACGTCACCACCACTCTTAGCATCCCGCAAAGAAATTTCACCCGGCATATTCAAGTTAACAGGACGAATGAAGTTAACCACGAAACTGTGCACTGAAAGTGATTCACCGTTTTCTAACCGATAAGCGTGTTTAACTACAGCCTGTAAGCCACCATCGCTATTCAAAGCAGCCTTAACAGCAGCATCATTCTTATCCAAAGAAATCTCTCTTCCATCGATTTTAACGCCTGACAATATGGTTGAAGTTGCCTTACCATTAGACTTGGTTTCGATGATTTCATAATAATCAGTTACACATTCAGGGAATTTTCCGCTTGGCTCATCTACAGTATAAGCTACGTCCAGATTTTGTTTAAACTGACAGTTTTCAGGAACATCATCCTTAGGAGCCGGAATAGCTACATTCACATCAAAGTCGTCAGGTGAAGTACCAGCTAATGTCCAGTATGTATCAGCTTTGGTCAGCTTCTCTGTTAATGTCGGTAACTTCACGTCAATTGTGAATCGGAATGTTACAGCTGCAGGATATGCAGAAGATACCATTGTGTTCTTCACTGTAACGCTTGCTACGAAGGTAGAACCAGAGCCAATCTGCCCAAGATCACCGTGAGTGAATGACCAAACAATCTTCTTCGTTGAAACTCCGGAACCAGTAGGGCCATCAACAATTCTAGGAACAGGCACTCCACAAACAACACCGTTCTTCGTTACAGTTGCTATAGCACTATTAGCATCATATGTCTTCCAGAACTCTTCGTGACTCATTCCTGTTTCTCCAAGGCTATTCGCAATCTTACGATAAAGGTTTTCACGAATATAATCTACTGACATTTCATAAGTAGCCTTTGTTGTATTGCACTGATAAGTCAAAGGATCTAGAATAACAGGTAAAGTCATATCATCACTCTTAGTAACTCCAATTTGTACTTTTACAAATCCGCGACGTACCACATTACCGGTAGCATCGACCAGCTCAACCTTCAAGATTGGAGTACGACCAATAGCTTCTTTGCTGAAATCTTCAGCTTGATACAAACCTTCTTTCGCATCATTACATTTGATCCATTTCTGCTGGTTAGTAGTAGTAGATCCAGTTGTGATATTAAATTCAGAAGTTGCTACGGCAAATCTATATGATAAGTTGTAGTCTTCGATCGGGAATTCATCATGACCGTTATTGCCGAAACAAGTAGCAACTAATTCTTTCAGATTGAATTCCTTGTTATAATCCATTTTATACCGAGGATCTTCTTTCTTACAAGCATCGAATGTAGTTGCATAATGAGCCTTGTCAGCACCAGTAGTCAGCGTTTCCTTGTCTGCGATACGAACATCTTCGTAAGATAGAATGGCATCATATACAGCTACATACGGAGATGTAATGACAGCATTATCCGAAGAAGCATCCAAAGCACCATCTTTAGCACCCTCTATATTAGCATCTTTCAAAGTAGCTTGCAAAGCGATCATATTCGTTCTGTCAAGTCCCGGTTGAGTAGTATGAGAATTTAAACGAAGAAGTTTAAACTCAACAGTTCCATTTTCAAGATTAATACTCGGGTTAGGCAGATTTTTACCATCTTCACCTTTCACTTCAGCTATTTCAACTAATTTGCTGCCTATCGCACGAGTCGTACTAACGACTTCTGCAGTACGGTCAGCATAGCTATAAGTGGCATTATCCAAATTGAAACTAGCCGGATTGAAATGATAGCTGGCGGTAGCCAAAGCAGCTGTAGAGAATTTATAGCTGGTTGCCGGAATACTAGCGTTTTCATCTTTATCCATTGGAGAATACTGCAAAGAGGTGAATCGTACAGCCTCAATACCATCAACGAACAAGTCCGGAGCCAATGTAATACTTGTCAGACGACAAACAATCAATGTATGCAAGCTATTCAAGCTACCATTGATCTCTGAAATCATTCCGACAATGTTATTAATTTGGTTACCAATTTTACCTATATCACCTTTGATTGTAGTCAGTTCAGCATTGATTTTAGTTTCCAATGTGCTGATTGACTTATTGGTAGCGCTCAGGCCTGTATTCAATTTTGTGATAGCGTCCTCGTTCAGACCAACTCTCTTTTCCAAAGCTTCAATGAGCTTTTTATGTTCGGCTGTAGTAGTCAGCAGACCACCTGTAGTTGTTTCCAAATCCTCTACTCTGGCAGTCAAAGCTTCAATCAAACTTGTATTAGCTTCAATCTTATTTCCATTTTCATCGATCGCAGCTTTATTCTCGCTGATCAGAGTGAATAATTGAGCAATTTGTTCATTAGAATCATTCAAGTTCTTCCACAACTCATTGATTTCATTTTGAGCATCTTCTATTTTTGCCTTGGCAGCATCAATATTAGTTGCATTCTCTTCAATGGCAAGACCGTTTTTGTCGATCAATTCCTTTAGAATCTTATCATAATTAGCCAAACCCTCGATCTGAATTTTCAAATCCTCATCTGCAGCTATTAAGTTTGCGATGGCTTCTTTAGCATCCTTAATATCATTTGCATTTTCTACAATCTTAGCAGTATTGTCTGATATTAACTGTCCCAAACCTTTTTGAATACCTTCAATTTGAGCATTAACAGCTGCAATAGCTACGTCAAGGTCAGCTTGTTCAATCTTTGATGCAAGTGATTGTTCCATCAAAGTTTTCAAAGCAGTCACTTGTTTGGTTGCTTCAGCGATAGCATCTACTTTCGCTTTTTCAGCAGCAGCTTGAGCAGCTTCAGCCAAGGCTTTGGCTGTAGCAGCATCAGCAGCAGCCTGATCACCGGCAGCTTGAGCCTTTGCAGCGGCAGTAGCAGCAGCATCAGCAGCAGTTTTTGCAGCATCGGCAGCAGTCTGCGCAGCCTTAGCAGCAGCATCTAAAGTAGCCAGCTGTTTTTCAAGAGCCGCAACGGAAGTTTGATTTCCGTCAATTTGTTCTTGTAACCCCTTGATGTCATCATCGTAGTCTTTACAAGAAGTAAATGTACCTGTTGAAGACGCTAACAACGCTCCAAACAGGATTGCACTTAAATACTTTTTGTTCATGATAAAAAAACTTTTAATTTATAAATTAAAAAAATAATAAAAATATTGTTTCTCGTTTTGGATTATGAATTCCCTTACTACATCTCATGTTTTATTCCTTTCATTCCTTGTGCAACCTCCTTTTCTTAATTTGTTTCCACCTTCATTTACCTTACACAATATACTTTGAAGCATATAGTCTATACGAACTTTACCCGTTACTTTGTAGGTAACGGGAAAACCTTTGTGCCTGCCCCCAAAGGGTAGTCAATACTGAAAAATCATAAAATGAATGCTGAAACATCTTTACCCCTGCTTCTGAGAGGCGGCAGAGGGGAGGGAAATCTTTTATCTAAAATTTAAGGCTATAGAAGTCTAATACTATGAAATCCGCTGTTTTATTGTGTTATTTCTCTTTTTTTAGTAGTTTATCAGAAAAAATATCATTTTTGTTTGCATGTTTTCCAAAATATATCCATCTTTGCAACGCTATTCAGCTCTGTTACCTACAAAGTAACAGGTTCATTTTCAGAAAATTACTCCTACTACTGAGCGCTTTACAAAATTAAGAATCTGTCTATTCGCTTCATCTATTTTCTTATTTCTGAAAGGTTTGAGATAAGTCTCCGTCACTGTAATAGAGGAGTGTCCCATTGCTTCAGATATAATTCCGGGATGAATCTCACAATAATAGGCCGTAGTTGCCCAAGTATGGCGGGCTGTATATGAACTCAGCCGATCGCCTAGTCCCAGGATTTTACCAAGCAGTATTAGCTGCTGATTAAAGCTGCGTAGTGCCAACTGATATTCATGATACGCTTCTTTAGTCCCCTCCCCGCTTTTCAACAAAGGAAATAAGTACGGTGAAGAACTGTCACGATCCATATACTTACGCAGGAGAAACATGGCTTCCGGAGTCAACGTTACTGACAGGGGACGCCCCGTTTTCCGCCTGCGATAAGTGATCACATTATCACGCAAATCACTTTTGCGCAAATAAGCCAAATCGACAAACGGCAACCCACGCAGCAGGAACATCAATATAAAAAGCTCCTGTGCACGCCGCATAGCAGGAGTCACCGCAGAATATTGAGGCAACTTAGCAAATACTTTCTGCATATCCCCATCACTCAAGGCACGCTTACGATCGGCACGCGTACCTGTATAAACCGAACGGAACAAATGGGGTACATAAAGCACCTTACCGCTGTCGACAGCACGATTATAGACCGCACGAAATGTGCGAAGATAGGTGGAAACAGTGTTCCAACTACAACCACGGCCACGAAGATGAATTTCGAAGCCTTTTAACCACTCCGGGGTCACCTCACTAAATGTAAAATCCCCTTTCCCTCGATAAGCAATGATGGCATTGAGACTGCTGCGATAAACGTGAGCAGTACCAAAGTTTCCCTCCATCTGTAGCCCCACTGCTACTTGCTTCATAAATGCTACTACTTTTAACATTACAATTGTTATTTGATAAATTACGCCATAAATATAAGAGTATTCTGATGACCAATACCAACAGATACACATATATTCACTCATTTTACAATTATCGGGCTGCCCAATCAGCCTATCCTAAAGGCTAAATAACAAATAGAAAGTAGATATGTTAGCGTTCATGTAGTTCCAAGATTAATCTCAAATAGTTCCAGGATCAGTTTCAACCGGTGGAACAAAGTGTTTCATGCCTTGGAACAAAGTGTTTCAAGCAATGAAACAAAGTGTTTCAAGCGGTGAAACAAAGTGTTTCAAGCGTTTGAAACTATTTGAAACACCTGTCGAAGTTTTCTGAAGCACCTATCTACTTGATTAACTTGACCGTAGCTACTATTTCGCTTAACCTGTTCTTTCAAGAAGTACTAAATCATTTTTCAGTCAAGAATACATGAGTCATCAGCTATTAACGCCTGATTTTTCAATTATTAACAACTGACATGTCAATCATTAATAGTTGACACAACAGGAGTTAACACCTTGTAAATCAACAGACAATATTAAAACACGCTATAAAATACAACAATAGCAGAGTGAGAGCAACTGCTTGCTCTCACTCTGCTACCATTGGATCTCCCATAGCTGAAACCACGATGAATAGGGATATTGAGGAATATCGTGGGAGCATGGGAGCAAATATAGGTTATAAATCAATGGAGGATATCCAGTCCAAAGCGGACACCGGGAATTTATCGTGCATCAAAAGCCGCATCAATCAGTGCCTGCAAGTTCAGATAGTGACTCCGGACAATCCCCGTAGAAGCACTTGCCGCACTTGCCAATGACCTCCTTAATTCGAGCAACTGTCCACGGGCAATTGTCGGTGCTTCGGAAGGAGAATCAGACGAGGATAAAACACTCGTCATCATACTCAGAAGCGATGAAGAGTTACCTTTCGGCTTATCAATCATCGAGATCAAAGCGTTGACATAAACTTTCTGCAAATTACGCTGGGCATAATCCGGTCTCTTACCGCCTTGCAGATCGCTCCAGATACCTTTCTTCAAGTCAGTAAACAGGTTATTGGCTGTATATGCCTTTGTACCGTTCAAGAATTCATCATTTGTCATTTTATCCAACGTGTTCTTGCTTAAGAGTTGCTTCAGAATGCTGCTCTGTACACGGAATACAGCATTGTAAGTGTTGATTCTGGCTCTTTCGGCAAGCTTCTTATCCAGCAACCAGTTGGGAGTATTAAACAGTTCCTTATTCAAAAAGATAACTGCTTTTCTCTGAATATCTTTGGGTACATATTCCATTGCTTTGACGTCAGTCTGCTCTACGGAAACCGGGGTACTATAAATACCACCCACATTCGTCGCTACATGACGCATATACAGATTAAACTGCCCCACTATATTCTGATACAGACTGGATGCTTTAGCGTAGCCTTCGTTCGGTTCGTAAGTCCAGTTCATAATTTCAGGCATGATGCGTTTCAGATTTTTGATACCATAAGTGCTCGCCAATACAGCATCGTCACCCAAGTCCTCGTTCTGATTACGAGGATCGTTCCGGTCACTTTCCGTACCAAAAGTGTAACGTTTATCCTCTTGCAGTTTACTGATAATCCACTTGTTCATGTGAGGGATTTCGGCTTCGGGCGTCTTATATTCGGGCATCCAGCGATATCCCCATTCGATAGCCCACTCATCGTACATACCGATGCGGGGGAAGATTCCGGCACGGGATATGTTATCTTCGGGCTGCGCTACATAATTAAACCGTGCATAATCCATGATAGAAGGAGTATGACCGTTGGCTTCCACCCATGCTTTGTCTCGTAGCTTTTCTACAGGAACCGTGCTGGAAGAGCCGAAGTTGTGACGTAGTCCCAACGTATGGCCTACTTCATGAGAAGATACAAAACGAATCAGCTGCCCCATCAATTCATCGTCAAACAGAGGTTTGCGTGCACCCGGATCGACAGCTCCAGCCTGCACGATATACCAGTTGTACAACAGGCTCATCACATTGTGATACCAGTTGATATGCGTTTCCAGAATCTCACCGCTGCGAGGGTCGTGTACATGAGGACCGCTCGCATTTGGAATATCGGAAGGTTTATATACGATAGCGGAATGACGCGCATCCTCCAAACTCCATTCAGGATCGTCTGTCGGAGCTTCTTTGCCTATAATGGCATTCTTAAATCCGGCCTTTTCAAAAGCTTTCTGCCAGTCATTGACACCTTGAATCAAGTAAGGTACCCACTTCTTGGGAGTGGCCGGATCGATATAGATCACAATCGGATTCTTTGGTTCCACCAGTTCTCCCTTCAGGTATTTTTCTATATCCTCGTCTTTCGGCTCAAGACGCCAACGGGTAATCTTCGCTTTATACTCCACCCCCTGAGGATTTTCGTCAAAATCCTTGTAGCTGACAGCAAAGTAACCTACTCTGCTATCATACAGTCTTGATTTCATCGGTTCTTTGGGGAGTAACATCATAGAACTGTTCAGCTCGTATGTCAACGGAGAACTTGGAGCGGAAGACACTGACGTTCCGGCTCCTGCAGGTGATGATGCTCTCCGCTGAAAAGTACGTACCGTACGGACTTCGATATTACGCGGAAATGCCTTCAGAGTATCAATATAGCTGGCATCATCTACCATACCTCCTATCCCGGCATTGTTTTTCGCACGGCTTTCAAATGAAAACAGTTTGTTATCCCTGCGGATATAGTCAGTCATATCTATGACGTAGTTGTTCGTCTCGCCTTCTTTACGGACCGTTTTCAGAGGAAAAGTGGCTATAATGGGCTGTACATTAGAATTCAGTACTGCCTGATACAATCCTAATGTATCCGAAGAATGTTCAATATAAGAGATTTCACGAACAAACAGTTTATCGCCATTTCCCTTTTCGAAACGGATCACTTCATCTCCGATCTGATCTCCCGGATAACCGACTTTGCGCTTTTGCATATCTACGGGAGCCTTCACGATCCGATTCACTATCAGTACATCACGTCCGAAGAGCGAGTCGGGAATTTCAAAATAATATCTGCCTTCTACATTGTGCACTTTGAAGAAGCCATTCATCGTTTTAGCCTTGCCGGTAATTACTCTTGCATAAGGTTGCAAGGCATCTTTCTTCCTGTTGGCAACAGAATCGGTTTTGACTTTGGCTACTTCCTCTGTCTTTCCTTTCTTTTTCTTCTTCTTTTTAAAAATGTCTGTAGATTGCGCCCCGACTGATGGAATGAGCATCGCCAGAATCATTAGAGTTGAGACTAATTTCTTCATGTGTTCAATATTATATGTATTTATTTGAAATACAAAGATAATTATTTGAACGAACTATCCAAAACTATAATCATTCCGGCGTATGATCGTTTTTTATAATGCCAGGCGGTAGATCTCCTTACTGTCTTTCTTTGTCAGCTTCACATAGTTACCCACAAATTCACCTTTATTGCGATGCAGACTATCTGCAAGGCGGTCAATATCCGGATTTTCTATACCCAGTTCTTTGAAGGTTACAGGTAAGCCAATCGATTTGAAGAAGGCTTTCAAGCGGGCAATCCCTTCAAGTGCCACTTTCTTTTTATCGTCCGACTCTTCCACTCCCCACACACGAACAGCATATTGGGCTATTTTATCTACATTGTGTTCTGTCACCCATGTCATCCAGGCAGGGAAAATCACAGACAGACCGGCTCCATGAGTAACATTGTAGATAGCACTGATTTCATGTTCGAGGAAATGGGAAGCCCAGTCTTCTTCGCAACCGACCCCGCATGTTCCGTTATGGGCGATGGTTCCACACCACATCAGATTGGCACGGGCACCGTAATTTTCGGGTTCTTTCATCACCGTTGCCGCTTCTTTGATAATGGCAAGCAATGTGCCTTCGCACAGGCGGTCGCCTATCTCTACTTCTTTTGTATTGGTAAAGTAACGCTCCATAATGTGCGCCATCATATCGGCAATGCCACAGGCAGTCTGGAAGGGAGGAAGTGTATAAGTCAGTTCAGGATTCATCACCGCAAATACAGGACGCAGCACGCCGGGCGCACGCAGGCTTAATTTCTGCAATCCGTCGACTTTAGTGATCACGGTATTGCCGGAACCTTCACTCCCGGCAGCGGGAATCGTCAGCACGACAGCAACCTTCAGTGCTTTGGTCACGACGGATTTTCCTATGTAGAAATCCCAGAAGTCACCGTCATAAGGTACTCCGGCAGCAATGGCTTTCGCTGTATCAATCACCGAACCGCCTCCTACCGCAAGCATCATGTCAACGTTTTCTTTCCGGCACAGGTCAATACCTTCATATACTTTCGTATCTATGGGATTAGGCTGTACTCCACCCAGCATACAATAAGGAATGCCTGCTTTCCGCAAGGAGTCTTCCACACGGGCAAGCAGACCGCTGCGCACTACCGAACCGCCTCCATAGACAATCATTACTTTTCGTGCACCGTACTTCTGTACCAGTGCTCCCGTTTGAGCTTCCGTATCCCGCCCGAATACAAATTCGGTAGGACTATAAAAGATAAAATTATTCATTGTCGTACTTTTAGTAAGTCATTTCATTCATATCTCAAAATTGCCGTAATATCTTATCCAGCTTGCCTACAAGATAGAAAGGTATATTAAGTAGCTTGAATTCTTTTCCATTTACCGTTTTTACTTCATCCACCGAATAAGGTTGTGACCATACTCTGACTCCTATAGTCTGCGAAGAACGATCCATAAAAGAATGCAAAGAGCGTAAATGAGCATTATGTCCCGATTTCACTTCAATAGGATAAATCATGGAATCCTGCACCCAGACAAAATCAACTTCAGCATTAGAACCACTTTTATTACGCACCCAGAAACTCCGCTTCTGGCTTACCTTATCCGTTAATGTCAACAGTTCTTGTCCCACTATCTGCTCAGCTATCATACCACGCCAAGCATCCATTATATCTTTTGCTCCAAATACATCCTTTTGTACCTGTGCAGCATAATTCACTAATCCGGTATCCAACCATATAAGTTTCGGCATACGCTTTATTTCAGGAGTAGCCGGCACATCAGTAGCTGTAGTAGGATAAACAAGCTCCAATAGCATCGCTTTCTCCAAAAGACGGAAAGCTTCGCCAACCTCACGGACATTATAAGAAGAACCGACAAACCCACCTAAAGTAACTGCCTGCCCGGCTTTATGCCACCCTTCCTTTAAAATAAAGCGGACTACTTCAGGCAACAGTCTTCCTTGTACATATTTCTCTACATCGTCACGATAACCTTGCAACAAAGTTTCATAAGTAGACTCTAAAGATAAAATATCCCTTCGCTCCGCATAAAGTTGCACCACCTCCGGCATACCTCCAATCAATGTATATACATTGAACAACAGCATCAAACGCTCGTGAAAAGCAACAGTAACCTCAGGCCTGTCTAAAACAGATAACAAAGCCTCTTCTTCGACAGCGCCCAAAAATTCACGAAACGAACAAGGACGCAACGCCATATATTGCACTCTCCCGACTGGAAACGACGCATGTACATCTATCAAATTTTCTAACAATGAGCCCGCAGCAATCACATAAATATCCGGTAATTCTTCGTAGAAATAACGTAATAACGATACTGCTTTTGCAGAATTCTGAATCTCATCAATGAATATTAATGTACTCCCCTCTTTCCTGATCTTACCGCAATGCGCAAAAAATAACGGCATCAAATCTTTTAACGGTACAGCCAATTCAAACAAAGCCAATGCCTCTTGCTTCTCCAAATTCAAAGAAAGATAATTATCAAATTGCCTTCCAAATTCATTAACCACCGTCGTCTTACCAACCTGCCTGGCTCCACGTAAGATCAGAGGCTTTCTATGTGTATCCGCTTTCCATCTTTCCAGATGAAATAATATATCTCTTCCAAACATTGGCTATAAACTTATTGGTTTTCAACAGCAAAGATATAAAAATGTTTCAAGAATGGGGCAAACATACCTATTTTTTGCTGCAAAACATAGGCAAATCATATTCCATACTGTTACAAAAATGGGGCAAAATAAAAGAGTAGCACTAAAAAGTATAAGCAAACATAAACTACTCTTTTACCTTATTCCCTACCTTCATAAGAGCAAGCCCGACGACGATCCAAACCATTTCGCGTACACGGGTAATCAACGCGGCATACACTCCGTAAGCTCCGGAAAGGGAAAGACCACCGACAGCAAGGGCAAAACCGCCTTCACGACCTCCCAGCTGCATCGGCAAGAAGAACAAAAGATTAGCCAATAATGAAGAAAAAGCGGCAATCAGGCAACAGTCGGCAAAGCTGACATGGGTTGTCAGCACATTAAGAATCAGCCATATTTCGAGACAGCTGACCACACGCGCCATGTACTCTAAGGAAAGGGCTGCATAAAACGTTTGTTTCTTTTGCCGGTGAAGAAGGGCAATCTGTTGATCTATATTCTCCAACTGCTCCCGATGCACTTCGGCAAAGTGAATCACCTTCTTTTTCAGAAAAGGAAGACGGCTGCCCAAACGGACAAAAGCAACTGCCATCCCATGCTGATAACCTTTGATAAACAACAATGCTATCAGCAGGCAGAAGATTGTAATAGCACCCAATATAATCCCCATTCCCCATCCTACCGGATACAGGAAGATATAAAGCAGTACGGAAGTCAGCCAGAAACAAAAATGAGAAAAGATGTGCATCATCACGTAAAGGATCACAGAAGAGGTCGCCCTTTCTACACCGATATAGGGTTTCAGTTCCATGATGCGGTAAGGCTCCCCTCCCATCAGTCCGACGGGAGTCACATAATTAAGAGCAAAGCCGGTAACGGTGAATTTGTAGAGACGGGCAAACGAGAATCCCGGTTTGCCGCCGCTACGGATGATGATATACCACGATACTGTATTAATCAGATAGACCAATAGCCACAAGATCAGTACCAAAGGCAAATATATTCCCGCACGTTTCAGATTCGTCCAAAGTTCCTGATAATCCATATCGAAAGTGAACATCATAATCAGGACGGCAACAATGCCGAATGCGAGGAATATATTGCGGTACTTATTCTTCACTATTTAATATACTGGTAATATCGTTCAAAGAAGTTTCTGAATCCCCGGATTTTCATTAATCCGTATTCGAACACCAACCAGCCTGTCAATGCGCAAGAGATTCCAAGCAACACGTCAATGATGTAGTGATGGCATGAATAAACAGCTGTTCCCCAAATACCCGCCATGATGATAGAAAAAAGAGTAATCACATACCATCTGCACTTGCCGATGATAGCATACACCAATGCAACTACCATATAAGCTGCATGAAGAGAGGGGACCGCCGCAAAGACATTCGCATTACGTCCATAAATGGAATCAAAGACAGACACTCCGAAAATCTCGTCGAAACGGCCCAGTCCTGCCACATTGCCCGGAGTATTCAGTATCGGTTCAAAACCGTAGTTGATGGCATACCAGGGCGGAGCAGCCGGATGAATATAATAACCGGCAAAACCGATCAGATTTACAAATAAAAAGACCAGCGCAAAGCGAAGATACGTCTTCCGTTCTTTTTTGAAATAGAGGCAAAGCCCGAACAGGATGGGGACAGGAACCCAGCAAAGATAGAAGATACCTGCAAAGACGTCTGCCATCGCCCAATGATGCGCGGCAAAAAATTCACACGGAGTCACCAGTACCCCATTGTCCATCACTCCGAACAGAGACTTCTCCAGATTATAAAGTCCTTCTACATCAATCGGATTCACTTCGTAGTTAGGACAAATACGCATCCAGTCATATGAAATACCGAATAGGGCAAAGGGAAGAAGAGCTACTGCCAGCTTCCGGGTAGGCAGCCCGGCAAAGAATAAAATCAAATAGAGTGCCGCTATCAGCAGGTGTTCGGAACGAAGTCCGATAAAGACTGTTGTCAGCAGCAAAAAAAGAGCCATGATCACAAGAACCGTCAAGGTTTCTTTCTTCGATGGCATTTTAGTTGTTTGTATCATCACGACTTATATTTTCAGTTATGCATTCTTCCGTTCGTCCGCCATCATTACTTTATAGCAATGTCTTACACGCGCAAAAGCGGTAATGTTAGCGAAAAAGGCTACAAAGGACAAAGGCACGATCAATATCAGCATCGGGTCGAAAGCCGTTATATCCTTAAATACGCCACAGAACAAAGCACCAAGACTCGTCAGCACCACACGTTCCGGACGTTGCATAAATCCTACTTTGCATTCAATTCCCAGACCTTCGGCACGGGCACGCACATAGCTCACCATCAACGAGCCGATCAGGGCCACAAAAGCGATAATCGCATAAAAGAAATAATCTTTCATCGACAGATAATAGCAGATACCGAAGAAAGTCATCAACTCACTGTAACGGTCGAGCACCGAATCATAGAGTGCACCGAACTTGGAACTCATGTTTCCCAGACGTGCCACACGACCATCCATCATATCGAACAATCCGGCAAACAGGATAACGCCTCCCGCCCATCCGATAATAGCCAAATCGTCTTGTCCGCCATAGATACCGGCATAGACAAACATTCCTGCCGCCACTACATTCAGAATGAACCCGGTAGTAGTGATAAAGTTGGGAGTAATTCCTATTTTAATCATTCCATGTATCAGAGGATTGATTATCTTATAAATCACCTGCTGTAAGTAATCTCTATAATTCATATACCTTAATCTGTTTTTATCTAAATCTTCTGTTTTTATTTCAATTCCTTTTGAATAAATTCCTTATATCTATATTCCGGTAAACAAAGAGGCGCTGCATATTATAATTCCAGAACAACGCTACAATGACTGCTACTATCACTTTAGGGATAATAAAAAAGTCTCCGAAATACTGGCTGAGTGTATCGCGTACCCATGGGATTCTCGCTAACGATTCCGTCAAAGTATACGTTCCCCAAGTATTCAGCCAAATACTGCAAATCCATACAATAATGAACTTCACAGCAATATGTGTTTTCTTTCCTTTAGATTTAAAAGTCCATTTATAATTGATAACGCAGTTGACAATCCCCCCGTAAATAGCTCCTGCCAGAGTAGCATATACGTAGTAGACATCAAACAGCCTTACCAGAAGGATAGTCACCAGAAAGTCTGCAATAGTCGCCATCTGAGCCGAAAGCTGCGCCCTCAAAAACATGAAGACTCCACCCTTCTGCGAGATCATCCGTGCAACTCTTTTCAGCCAATCACCCATCGTGCCACCGCTAACAAGATAAAACTATACACGCCCGCCAATACATCATCCATCATCACTCCTAGTCCTCCTTTGAGGCTCTCCATCTTGCGTACTCCCAATGGTTTGACAATATCGAAAAAGCGGAACAGGGCAAAAGCAGCTGTCACGTACCAATACCAGTATCCATTATCGGGAACAGCCAGCAACGGAATCCACACTCCTACCATCTCGTCCACCACCACGCGTGACGGGTCTTCCCCCCAACAAGACTCAAGCTTATTGGCAGCCCAAATGCCTGCAAAGGTAAATACAATCACCAAAGCGGCAGTCGTCCACAATACAACAGTGAAAGGAAGCAGAAAATAGAGTGCAATCCAAATGATAGAAGCCAGCAACGCCCCAGCCGTACCGGGAGCAAAAGGAGAAAAACCGGAGCCAAAGCCCGTGCCTATAAAAACAGGTAGAAAGGAGGGTCTCTTCATTATTTCCAATAGCGTGTAGAATAATAAAACTTTCCCCTTACTGAAAAGGGGAAAGTTTATATATTTATCAGGAACATCTTCCCGAATTAAGCCAAATAATCAGGTTCTTTTTCACCAATCATGTTACGCAATGTCTGTTTTACCATTCTCCATTGAGTGAACAGGTCGTGTTCCGGCTGATGTTCGAAATCGTGCATCGGGCTCTTGCAGAAGAATGACAACCATGTCTGGATACCACACATGCCGGCACGCATAGCCAAATCACTGAACAACACCAAGTCGAGTGCAATAGGAGCAGCAAGGATAGAGTCACGGCAAAGGAAGTTTACCTTGATTTCCATCGGATAGCCCATCCATCCGAAGATGTCGATGTTATCCCATGCTTCTTTGTTGTCCTTACGTGGAGGATAGTAGTTGATACGTACTTTATGATAAACGTCTCCATAGAGGTCCGGATATTTCTCCGGTTCGAAGATAGTGTCGATTACTGACAGCTTACTAACTTCCTTTGTCTTGAAGTTGTCCGGATCGTCCAATACTTCACCGTCACGATTACCCAGGATGTTAGTAGAGAACCAGCCGTTCACACCCAGCATACGAGTCTTGAACATCGGTGCCAATACTGTTTTCATCAGTGTCTGACCGCTCTTGAAGTCTTTTCCTGAAATAGGTACATTCTTTTGTTTAGAGAATTCCCACATTGCAGGAGTATCTACACACAAGTTAGGAGCACCCATTACAAACGGAGCATCTTCTGCAATAGCAGCATATGCATAACACATACTCGGAGAGATAACTTCTGTATTGTTATCTTTCATTGCTTTCTCCAAAGCAGCGAGTGACATGTGTTCGTCAGACAGCGGAATGTAGATTTCGGTACTTGCAGCCCACAATACAACCACACGTTCGCAGTTGTTGGCAGCCTTGAAGTCGCGGATGTCCTGACGGAGTTGTTCTACCATTTCCCAACGGGTAGCAGCCTTCTTGATATGAGTACCATTCAGACGTTTCGCCCAGTTGTGATCGAAAGCTGCCGGCATAGGCTTGATAGCTTCCAGTTCATCTTTCACACCATTCAGGTCTTTTTCTTTCAAAACCTCAGCATACATGGCAGCTTCGTATGCGTTATCCGGGAAGATATCCCAACCACCGAAAACAATGTCGTTCAAATCAGTCAAAGGCACAACGTCTTTGATGAGTTTTTCTTCGTTGTTTTCCATGCGCATTGTGGCTAACTGTGTAATAGATCCTATCGGTTTTGCCAGTCCCTTGCGAGAGGCTAGTGTACCTACAATCATTGTGGTAGCTACCGCACCACCTACTCCAACTACTAACACGCCCAGACGTCCGGTAGCGGGTTTAATTTCTTGTTTCATTTCTATTCTATTAAAATTAAACTAAAATTGATGCAAAAATAAGATTAATTAATTACTAATACGACCTTTGTTTGCTATATAAACATTGCAATTAGCAGGATTTAACTTTTAAAAGGTCATGTGGAGACTTATTCTCAAGCCGGACTTATCAACATCGGGAGAATCCCGGTATGTAAGCCGCCAGACATAGTCCAGACGTAATACCTTGAAAATGTTTTCAATACCCACACCCGCTTCTACGTAAGGTGTTTTTCCCATTGTACGGGTGTTTGCTATCGGAAAAGCGAACAAACCATCGGTCATATCCGGATTATTTTTATCACTCAAATGCCCATAAAGTCCACGACAGGAAACTATTTCCCTCCACTTCAGTTTTTTCAACAAAGGTATGCGATTGAACAACCATCCGTTGAGGAAATACGTCACATCCCATGAGAAATATTCGTCATTCATGAATTCCATTGCGTTCATTAATGAATAAGATTCCGGCTGAATGGTATAAGAAAGGTTCGCATTGGGCATGATGAGCAGCGGAAACGGTACTTTGTCCCACACCTTCCCGGCTTTCAATATAATATCTGTATAACCGAAAGCGGAAAACCAGAAACGTTTCTGTATGCCTGCTTCAGTATGATTATAAGTATAGTCGCTTCCTAACACTCCTTTCCCGGCAATGGTATGCGATAGCGTAAACACCGGAGCATCCAGCGATACGGGAAAGCGGTTCCACTGCGTCTGGAAAAATTTCTCATTCGGCGCATAACGCAGTTTTAATTCTGCCGCACTGGTAGAGAAGTCTTTGACCGGAGAATAGCCCTCCCCCTCTTTCTTCAAGAAAGGGATAAGATAGGTAGATTCGTCTGTCCGCCGGCGTGCCGTGAGCTGGAAAGAAAAGCCGGAATAGAACTCATTGGTATAAGTCATTTCTGCTTGCTGATAATAACCGATACGGTCATCCTTCTCACGTTTCAAAGCAAGGAATACGTTATCCTTACTTGTATAAAGGTAGTTCTGACCGTATTGATTAACGTCCGACTCATAGCGTACTTTCAGCGAATGAATGGGGAACTCGTTGGCATATTCTTTCTTCTTCTTGAATGAGTATTCAATTTCCGCCAACCCTTTTACTCTTTCATCTTTAAATCCGTAAGCAATATATCCTTTGCCAAACAGATGAGGATTAAGCCATGCGGTCGTCATCCCACCACCACGAATACGCGGTCCTTCGAGGGTATTACCACTGATTGTCGCGTTCATCGGCCCGATATAGAAAAGAGGCGCTTCCTTAGAAGTAGGAATATATCCGGTGAAAAGAATGGATAATATCTTCTCCGTCCAATAGTAAACCGGATAGCCACGTAGCTGTGTCATCAGACGGTCTACCGAATTCTCCTGTTGGGAGATGGCTGCTTGCGGGCGATTCTCCGCCCAGAAGGTTTCGGGACGTGACAAGGCTTCGGTTTCTTCGATGATGCGTTCCGGCTTGCCGAAAGCTTTATCAGCTTCTGCGGTCGGAGCAAAAGAGTAGTTACTGTAATCTGCTACCCGACGGGCAAAGATTCCGTCTTGTCCTTCAGTCAGTTTAAATTCTACGGTGATGCTTTCGTGGTCGAGCAAACGGGTACCGTCTTCCGCACGCTTGAACTCTTGTTCGAGCAACATATAGTCTACGAAGTTCAGATTGATCTTCTTTGGGAAGTTCAGCACGGCACGTTTGACGAAATAAGTAGAGTCGAGTGTCACGTAGAGGTGTCCGTTAAAGCCGAAAGACTCGGAATTAAAAGGAGTGAAGGCAAGGTCTGCACATGTTTCACCACCTATCTGCAAAGTATCCATCAGGTAATATTTGTAGAATCCTGTACCGATACGGGACAAAGGACTGACAAACTTATTAGTGAACAGAGAAATGTTGTTCTCGTAAATATCTACATCTTTAAAAACTTCATTGATAGCAGCCTGCATTCCTTGTTTGGAAAGAAATTCATCTACCCCCGCCTGTTTGCGCCCCTTTACCCATTGCTTTTCGGAATGAGGGGATTTACGGTAATAGTCGGTAGCAAGCAGTTCCCGTGCAGATACAGTCAGGATAGGTTTTCCGGTTACGGCGGAAGTATCCACATACTCTGTCAGGAAGTCGAATTTACGGTATAACCATTTCTTCTGTTTCTCCTCGTCGAAATTATTCAGGGCAAAGGTTGTCTTCTCATAACGCTCCCGTTGCCAGAAATCCTTTTCATTGGGTGAATGGTCGTCACGGTGTTCTATCATCCGGCGGACAAACTCCACGGCAGGATTGTCTTTCTTCTTGTAATGTTCCCGTTTGGGTTTTACCAGTACTTCATTGAGAGCATACGTAGCAGGAGAAAGAGCTACCTTATACGAAAGGTTACGGGCCGGATGAATCAAACGGCTGTATTCATTATAGCCTACGGTCGAAATAACAAGGGTTCCTTCGGAACGGTGTGTCTTGAAGTAAAAGCGGCCATCACTTCCGGTAGTTGTTCCTTCGGTCGTATTTTTCAGGCGTACGGATACATAAGATAAAGGTTCTCTTGTCAGAGAATCAGTCACCACGCCTTGCACTATGTACTGGGCATTTAGCGGAACACTGATAGCCAATAAAAGAAAGAGCGATAATACACCTTTAAATCTTAATCTCATACCTTGATATCCTATTGAATTGAGCGGGGCAAAGGTATGAGGGATTTTAGAACAAAAAAAGGTCTATATAGCGGAAGAACTGTTCTCCTTTGACGTTTGATCAAGGAAAAAGAATACGGAATCTGGTCAATCCGTCGGTATACGTCCGCAAAGAGAAGGTACAGCCATGACGCATCAGAACCTCACGGATAAAGATCAGTCCGATTCCCTGCCCATTGGGTTTAGTGGAGAAGAACGGGCTAAATAGCTTTGCCTCTGTTTCCTTGCTGATTCCCTTGCCATTATCTACCACTTCGATAGTGGCGGGAGAAAGGGTACGAACAATAATTTCTCCATCCTTTTCGATACTTTCCGCAGCATTCTTGATGATGTTCACCAGTACTTGTTCGAAAAGAGAGGCATCCATTTTTACTTCTTTCAACGTTTCATCTATCTCCAGACGAAGAGTTATATTCCGGTCGGTACACATACCCTCCATAAAACGCTTACACGTAAATGCGAGGTCATTCAGGTCGACCGAAGTAAGCGTTGGCTCGGGGATCTTCACTACATCGGCAAAACGAGTGATAAAACGGCTCATCGAGAAACAGCGTTCGATGCATACACGCATGACATCGCATATATCATCCATCTCTTCTTCGGTGGAAAGCGCCTGCTCCACTGTATCCAGTGTAGAGGTGATTCCGGCTGTGGTATTGTTCACCTCATGGGCAATCATGCGGATCACTTTCTCATAGGCTTTTTTCTCGGCCTTCATTACTTCGTCCGTCAGACTTTCTATCAGGAAGAAAGGATGCTGAAATCCACGGTCAATAAAAGAAGAATGCGTACATCTATAAATATTCGAGTCATTCAGGCGGACGGTCACTGTCTCTCCTTTTGGAACATTTGCCAGTTCGACAGCAAGCGGAGAGTCTATCTCGCTCATTTTCCTACCTTGAACATCTTCCTGACGGACACCCAGCATCTTCTGTGCCATCGGGTTAAGTTCTGAAAGATCATCATCCAGAGAGGTGATGATAACTCCCATCGGAGAAGCTTTAATCAGCAAGTCAAGGAAGTTGTTTTGTTCGCGGAGGCGAAGACGTTCGTTCTTAAGTTGTTCCATCATCCGGTTAAAGACGTTCACGATACGATCGGCTTCATATTGTCCCACAGGACTTAGCCGACTGCTGAAATCCTGTTCACGCAACAATTCCATACCGCTTCCGATAGAGTTCAGCGGCTTTACAATCTTACGATAGAAAAACTGGAGATAGCACAGGATAAAAAGGATCAGCCCCTCCCCTACATAGAAATAGATCAGGTTCAACCGGCTTGAAAGGAAAAGTAATCCACCTCCCAACAACAGAAGCAGGAAAACGAGTATACCAAAGAATCCTTTTATACGCATAATGATAGTTATCTGCTAAACACTGATTCCAAACTTCTCCAGACGCCGATAGAGTGCAGCGCGACTGATGCCAAGTACCGTGGCTACCTGACTCAGATTTCCTTTATGACGTTCCAAAGCCTGCAGAATCGTCTGCCGTTCTATTTCATCCAGCGTCATACCTGCCAAAGAAGCGCCTTCGGCAACCTTCTTATCTTCATGACGGATATATTGAGCATCAAAATCGGCAGCATCAAGTATCGGTTTCCCATTGACCAGAATCGTACGCTCTACCAGATTCTTCAACTCCCTGATATTTCCCGGATAGGGTAAACGACTCAGAAACTGCATAGCATCCGCAGAAAATTCAGTGCGGGGAAGCCCATTGGCTTCTGCCTGACGATCGGCAAAGTGACGTGCCAGCAAAGGAATATCCTCCCGACGTTCACGCAAAGCCGGCAGTTTGACTGTTATCAGATTGATACGGTAAAACAAATCTTCCCGGAAAGTACGTTCACTCACCATCTTGCGCAAATCGGCATTGGTAGCAGAGACAACACGGATATCGGTCTTACGCGGACGGCTGTCTCCCAATACTTCAAACGTCTGATCCTGTAACACCCGCAAGAGCTTTACCTGACAGGAAGGATCGAGATCACCAATTTCGTCCAGGAAAATCGTCCCTTTATTCGCCATTTCAAAACGTCCGATACGGTCGGAGGAAGCGTCTGTAAAAGCTCCTTTCTTGTGACCGAACATTTCACTTTCGAACAGGCTTTGGGATATTCCTCCCAGGTTCACTTTAACAAAAGGTTGTCTGGCACGCTGACTGTTGATATGTATCGCTTCAGCTATCAGTTCCTTACCTGTCCCACTTTCTCCGGTTATCAATACGGAAGCATTCGTCTTCGCTATACGGGCAATGGTATTCAGTACTTCCATCAGCCCCTGACTGCGACCGATGATATGCCGACGGTCAAAAGTTTCATTCTGCTCCTGCGTTGTCTCTTTGAAAGAGCCCGCCAGTTCCAAAGCTGTCCCAATACGCTGCAATAATGCCGCGTTATTCCAAGGTTTGGTGATAAAATCAAAAGCTCCTGCCTGCATACCTTGTACTGCCAGCTGTATGCTTCCCCATGCAGTCATCAGTATCACCGGAGTCTCCGGACGGAATATTTTCACTTGCTTTAGCAGTGTCAGACCTTCTTCGCCCGTAGTAGAAAGGGTGAAGTTCATATCCATCAAGATTAAATCCGGCGCTACGGAACGTACCACCTCCATAGCTTCCCGGGGACCGGGAACTGCCTGTGCTTCATAGCCGGCCCGTTTCAGCATAAAACTGAGTGAAGAACGCACTGCACTGTCGTCGTCTATTATTAAAATCATAGCTTATATTTCTTATGACAAAGATATCGCAAATACTCAACACCGGCAACAGATTCTCTGATTAATAGCTATTGCCGTACTATTTCTTCAAAGTCAGCCTCTAATTCTGTGTTAGCCTGAAAATCCCAAAGAGTCAGACTACGAATCTGATAAAAGTAATACCAGTAATAATAAAGTTCGGAGATATGTTTCCGGCGCGCTTCATCTTTGGAGTTCTGTGCATCATTCAAGTCCAGCGTGTTGATTTTACCAATCAGGAAGGTTTCAATACTGGTCTTGTAACGTTGCTGTGCTATTCCGTCCGCTTCTTTGGCTATTGCCAACTGTTGTGCCTGGTTATTGAAATGCTCTACCAGCAAGAAAATATCCTGATTGAAATTGATCTGTTCCTGCCGGATTCTCGAAAGCACTACATCCCGGTTACTTTTCGCTACCCGTACCTTTCCACGTCTCTTCCCCCAGTCCAGAATCGGAATCTGGACACCTACCTGCACAATCTGATTGTCCTGCAAGTTTTTATAAACACTGGAAAGTTCACGACTTTCCCCCGTATACCCCACACTGGCAAACAAATTAATGCTGCGCAGATTGCCACGTGCCGTAGCTACCGCATAATCGGCCTCCAGCTGGCGGCGGCGAATATTCTGAGCAAAGGAATTACGTTCCAGTGCCTTATTCAATACCATATTATATTCCATCTTACCACTGTCTACGGTCTCGGGAACTATAGGACGGAGAACTTCATCCTCTCCTATTCCCAGAAAAGCACGGAGCTGAAACATTTTGGCATTCAGATCACTTTCCGCCTCAGTCAATGCGGCTTTCGCATTCAGAGCCGAAAGTTTTAATTGAAGAAGTTCATTTTCTGAAATCTGCCCCATCTTACGTTTAGCTATAGCAACCTCGTAAAGTTGATTGGCATTCGTCAGATTCTGCCGGGCAGTTCCAAGAGTCTCTTTCGCCAACAGCAGATCAAAATAATAGGTAATAGCCCGCATCGTTACTTCTTCGGTAGCTGTGATAAACTCCGCTTTCGCTTCGGCATAGCGTACAGGTTCTATGCGCCGGTTCCACTTCACGTTATTCACGCCAAGAATCGGTTGCGTCAGTTTCAAAGTGACGGGAACAGACATCAGGTGACGGTCACCATTATTACCTAACTGCTTCAGGTAGTCGAGAGAGGAGGTCAATGAAAGTTGCCCACCGGTAAGCCAGATATTCTGGTCGATGGAGAGTTCACCGGAAAGCCCTAAAGCACTGTTGCGGACAAAACTATAAGAGCCGTCAGGATTCTGATAGGAACCGTAAGACTTATTGTAATTAGGCAATGTTCCTTTCAGATTAATTTCCGGAAGAAGATCGGCACGGAAGGTCCGATATTCCCAATAAGATGTTTTTAACTCATTCAAGGCAACAGCAGCGTCCACAGACTGCACACGCGCCATAGCGATAGCTTCATTCAAGGTGATTTCCCTCTCTTTCTGTGCCGACACTGCCAAAGGCAGGCAAACTGCAGCCAAAACAAACAATATACTTTTCTTTTTCATTGTACACGGTATTTTCCATTCAGATAGAATCAAACCATGTGCCAAAAGAATAATACATTTACTATCAATCGTTTAGAAAAAGACGTCAGTGTTCATTTTCGGACACTATGCACAAAAATGAACGTTCTGTTTTATTCGCAGAAATTCGGGATACGTACTGTGAAACGAGTTCCCTTGCCTACTTCGGAAGTTACAAAGATAGTACCTTTCAGACGTTCAACGATCGTCTGGCAGATACTTAATCCCAGCCCTGCTCCCTGCGTAAAGTTATCCACTTTATAGAATCGTTCGAAGATATGCCGGATACCCTCTTCAGAAATACCGACCCCTGTATCTTCTACAAAGATTCTGGTGTATCCGGGGTCTTCATCTTCCTCATATCCGAAAGTGATGGAGCCGTAACTCGTAAACTTAGCAGCATTATTTATCAGATTATTTACGACTTGCTGCAAACGGACATTATCTGTCACCAGATATTTTTTCTCATTGTCGGGCATACGAAGAACCAGTTCTACTCTCGGTGGCATATTCAACCGTTGCGAATCATGCACAGTCTTCAGCAGCAGAGGCAAATTATGATTGGCAAACATAAATTCCATTGTTCCCGACTCGATACGTGATAAATCAAGAATATCGTTAATCAATGCAAGCAACAGCCCGCAATTCTTATTGATCGTTGCTATAAATTGTGCTATTTCTTCTTCGGTAAAGCCACTTGTATCACTCAGTAAGTCGGAGAAACCGACAATAGCATTCAACGGCGTACGGATCTCATGGCTCATATTGGCAAGGAAAGCCGATTTCAGTTTATCTGCCTGGAGCGCTTTATCACGTGCCTCCCGCATTTCCTGTTCCGCTGTTTTATAACGCTGGATACTTTGACATACACCTAATATATTATACAACGAGTCTCTTGTCAGACCGGAAATGACAGAGGAACGGTATTCCCACCATTCATATTCGCCATTGGCATTACGCTGACGGAAATTCAAACGGGTATTGGTTTCTTTTCCCGCCAATGTTTTATCAAAGAGAATACGCATTTCCTTCAAATCCTCCGGATAAACCATACGATCCATTTCATCACGGGTAATGGAAGTGATCGATCCGTCATACCCAAAGCGCACAAGAAATCCTTGCGGAAAAATGAAGCTGTTACTCTCCACATCAAACTGCCAGGGGTAGATGGCACTCTCCTCCACAGCCATGTTAAAGAAACGTTTCTGCATTTCTTCATCTGATACGTTACGTGCTGAAAGAGCCATGCCTGTAATCTGTCCTCCGGAATGGATCGGAACAATCTCTCCGGAAACCGGGAAATAATGCTCACTGTGGACTTCTTTCATAAAGGAACCATCAGGAATAATAATACTTTGCCCGGTTTCTTCCACCTTCCTCAACATATTGTGAAGGATATCCTGACCATTATAGTATATCTTGAAAATACTACCCGCCATCATTCCTTCATAATTCCGTCCTCCCGATTCCGATGGCAAATGAAGCATCTTCAGCAGAGAACGGTTCGTGAAGTGGATATGAAGATCGGTATCATACGTAATCACACCGTCACGTATGGAATGGAAGATATTATCAAATTCATTACGCTGCTCCACCAGTTTATTCTGTACCAGCAAGCGAGTCTGGGCATGTATCCGCCGTTTGGCTTCACGTCGGTTAACGCGAATCAGCCACACAATAGAGGCTATCAGCAATGCCAGAATAGATGGATAGAGGAAAATAAATAATAATTTGTATCTTTCCCAATACGGGCGATTGACAATAACACCGCTGGAAGACACCTTATCCGGATCTATGTGAAAAAAGTCCAGCTGCTTGTAGTCGAAAATAAATCCTTGCTCTGTCTCCGTCACTCCCAACTCCAATGGAGATTCACCCTTCAAGACTCTCGATGCCTTCGTTGCAGCAGACACTGCAGAAGTATATGCATCCGCATCATACGCAGCAAATACACCGTTCATCAATCCCACATTCTGACTGGAAAAGACGGGAGCTTTGGAGTTCTTCCCAACAAATGAAAGGAATGGTGACCATTTCGGGGCAACAACAATACGCGCATAACTATTGCGGGGATAACAGATAGCTGCAATAATATGATTGGTTGACTCATGCTGGGTATTGTAGAGTTTCATGTTGTAATCCGGATTTTCCTCCTGAAAAAGCAACCACTCTTGTTTGAAGTCCTCACGCCCCTTGTTACTCAGAAAGCTGTTGTCAATCACGCATATCACTTCTTTTCGCTGGGGAAATATCTTTCGTGCCTGCTTTAAGATTATATGAAAATCGGGATTGGCGGTAAATCCACAAACATTAGGGAGACTCGCTATGAGTTCATTATCGGGATACTTGATTCCAAAAAACACAACCGGAACCTGATAAGGCAACGAATCGCCGGAAGAAAAAAGTGTGTAGAAAGCCTCATCGCTTGCTGTGATAATCAGGTCCGTTTTCCTGTCGCGGGCGCGCTGACAAAAACGGCGCATAATCACCTTCTCTGAGTTGAATGACCAAAAATCCGCATCCAGATATTCAGTAGTAATATTCACAGTCAGTCCATTCTCTCTGAACCCCTTTGCCAACCCCTCATTCAGGTCGTTGTGCCAGGGAGTTTGAGAGGTATATGATTGAATAAAAAGTACGTTGTATGTGTGTTCCGCTGCCGCCACCCGGGCAAAAACAGCAAAGAGCAAAACTACAAACAAACAGTAATATTGTCGGTTCATAAGCTAAGAAGCTGCATTGTTTTCAACATTTTGCCTACAAAGATAAGTTATTATATTGAAAACAATGCAAATAGCTCCAGTTTTTTATTCCTCCCGCAAGGCTTCTGCCGGCTGCACGCGAATGGCCTGCCGGGCAGGGAACCAAATGCCTATGAGTATCATCAAAGCCATCAAAAAACAGGTTGCACAGAACGCTATAAGAAAACGAAGGATACTCCATTCTATACCACCTTCTGTCAGTTCCAGATATCCTATATTATAACAAAGAACAGCAGCAGGAAAAGCAGCCAGAGTCAACAGCAACAATCCTTCTTTATTAAGACGATGCCAAATCCCCATACGGGTGGAACCGACTGCAATACGAAGTCCGAGCTCTCCACGACGGTGCTGGGTACGGAACCAAAATGTACCGACAATACCCAAGAGTATATTAACCAGCAGGAAGCCCATCATCCAAAACCGCGTCTGCATCTGATTGACATTGCTACGATTGTAGATCTCGCGTATCGCTTCGTAATCGTGTACTTTCAGTATGAAGAGGTTTCCTACACTTAACTGAGTATCCGAGAGTTCCATCAGACGTTCCGAAAAACCGGCAGCGGTATTCGGCTTTACACGCAGGCAAACTTCAACATTGACCGGATACAGGTCGTCATTATTCCCGGCTAACTCTGCCTCTGTAAAAGGTACAGCCATGTATCGGTCACCATAATTAGGCCAAAAGTCATTGTAACGTACTTTGGTAGATACGGCGGCTATTTTATAGACATTGGTAGAATCATCCACATTTATTACTTCTTTTCCGAGCAGTGTGCGGTCACCTTTATAATCGTCGGGCCATATATTCTCACCAATAACCGAATTTCCATTCTTTATAGCCTGCACCAAAGGCCGATAGCCCTGACCATCCGCACTCTGATAACGGAATACCTGAAAGAATTCCGGCGTCACCGGACGTTTCAACGGACTACGTACCAACGTATCAAGGCGAAATCTGATACCGGAATTACTTCCTATATACGGACGTGCATTCACTGATATGGAGACTGCCTCCACTTCCGGCAAACGACGAAGGCGGTTAGTCAGCTCAATAATGTCTTGCCCTGTCGTCGTTTCTTTCTGTCCTTTCGGGATATAAGAATCACTCTTATTATTTTTCAGACTGAGTTCCAGATAGTAAGTATTGGTAATGTCATATCCCAACGGTTCGTAATAAGTACGCGCCGTTACATAAGTCCAATCGACAATGTACCACAGTACAACGAAAACAATCAGCAATTCTGCCCACAGCCACCCATTCGAACGGCGTTCATTCCATATTTGTTTTAACAGTTGCATCTTTTTTAAAATTAGTTTGTTGAATGTTCCGGTTATCTCTCATTGATGGCATCCACAATATTGGTCCGTGTCACTCTCCATGCCGGAATTGCCGCACTCAATAAATTAAGTGTGAAGCAGGCAAAGAACGCCAGCAAGAATACAACAGGATCAAACAACAGATCCATACACATTGCACGTAAATCCGTCACACCATTATCCATAAAGTCTATAGAAAAAAGCATACTTCCCAAGAAGAAGGTAGCGGCATAACTCAAAACTAATCCGAGCACTCCACCCAACAGTGAATAAAGCATATTTTCAGAAAGCACCTGCATCATCAGTTCGCGTCTAGGTGCACCAAAAGCTTTTCGAACACCAATTTCAGAAAGACGTTTGCGCATACGCGACAATGTCAGTCCGGAAAGGTTGACAGCAGGAACAATCAACAAAATGATTAAAGTTATTACATACTGACGGACAGCCTGCTTCACAGCCGGAGGATTATTGGCCGAATATCGTTGTGCCGCTACGAAATAAGTGTCCGGCTGGTCACGATAAAGTAATTTATAATCCGGATAACCTTCCATATATTTGTCCCTAAGACGTTCGGCTTCCATACGGATCGCCGGAAAATCATCCTGCGATTTAGCCAGAATGTAAACACTCACCATTCCCATAATCCCATAGTTTTCCCAACTGGCAGTAAACGCATCCGTAGAACTCAAAGGAATCCATATCTGGGCATAAGCATATCGTGCCAGTTTGGAAACAGGGCGCACTACCCCACAAATCATATAAGCAGAATGATTTAAAAGGAATGTTTTTCCGACTACATCCGTCGTTCCGAACAATTGGCGGGCTATATCCTCAGTTATCACTGCCTTTGTTGCACCAGCATCAAAAGTTGCCTTATCAAACGGATACCCCGAAAGGAAATCGAACTGGAATACTTTCCAGAAATCATCATCCACCTGCAATACGCTGCAACTAACCTTTTCACCCGCAGGCTTGGCGGCCAACATCGTTTCCGCAAAACTGCTAGTGATAGAAACGGCCTCGGGCGTAGTCATATCTTTAAAACAAGCTTTCGCTGTCTTATAAGAAACAGGGCCGTTACTCTGCCAGTTCTCATTAGTTTTATACTGAAAACCTGCATACCTGAAAATCAACATGCGGTCACGGTAACTTTCCGGAGCAAAAGGTGCAATGGTAGCACGCAATGTGATTACGATCACCATAATCATAGCGATAGCCAATGCCGTACCTATGATGGAGATAGAAGAAAGTAACTTATTCTCCTTCAACAGGTGAAATGCTTGTTTGAAATAGAGTTTTATCATTGTTGTTGCATTATCTTCTCATTCATTTTCATACTTATCAGAATCACCAGCCTTTAGTGCTCACATCCGGACATTTCAACTTTTTATGATTGATTCTCCCCACTCCGTCACGTTTCAGAGAAGCCCTGTCTGCCTTGCCGGACAAAGTGATATTCCCCACTCCATCCACTTTAGCTTTTACAGTATTACAGTTTACATTCATTTCCATATTCCCTACTCCGTCTACTATTAATTGCACCTCATCACAACGAAGATTTTTCACCTCACAATTTCCTACTCCATCAAGTTTAAAAGTAATGTTTTTCAGTTTCAAGGATTCTCTGGCATTGAAGTTACCGACACCATCTATCTTGACGTTATTCAAATCCGGAGCTGTTATATAAAATGTCAGGTTCTTGACGTTTTTTACATTCTTCTGCTTATATTCAATAACTAATGTTTCCCCCTTTACGGTTACTTTGGTCTTATCAACATATTCAAAAGGTCCTTCCATCCTACAGGAATATGTGTCCGACTGAGTAAAGACAATGTTACCTACAGACTGAAGATTGATTGCGGAAAATTCGCCCACTTTACAGTCTTCACTCACATTTTGTGCCCAAAGCGGACAAAGTGCCACACTTAACAATACGGCCACTGCTGTTATAAAAATATTCTTCGTCATGATTATCTGTTTTAGAATTTTCAACTAGAGATTACTGCACCTGGCGACCGTCAAAGAAACGAATAGTCCTGGAGGTCTGTTTAGCCTGTTCTTCATTATGCGTCACCATCACAATCGTACGCCCGTCTTCCTTATTCAGCCGATGGAGAAGTTCCATGACTTCCGCTCCCATCTTAGAATCCAGATTACCGGTAGGCTCATCGGCAAGAATGATCTCCGGATTACCAACGATTGCACGTGCTATTGCCACACGCTGGCACTGACCACCGGAAAGTTGCGTAGGGAAGTGATTCATACGATGACTTAATCCGACTTTTTCCAGTACTTCTTTTGCCAGACGTTTACGTTCACTATTGCTGATACGACGATAGAGCAACGGTAATTCAACATTATCCATCACATTGAGCGAGTTAATCAGATGGAAGGACTGGAATACAAAACCCAGCGTTTTGTTACGGAAAGCCGCCAGTTGCTTATCTTTCATTCCCTCGGTGTGCGTACCATTAATTTCAATCGTCCCCGTTGTAGGTGCATCAAGCAGCCCCATGATATTCAGCAACGTGGATTTACCACATCCGGACGGTCCCATAATACTCAGAAATTCCCCGCGTTCTACTGTCAGGTTCACATTTTCCAATGCGACCGTTTCAATCTCGTCCGTACGGTAAATCTTGGAAAGAGAAGTCAATGTTATCATAATTATAAGTATTTAATTTATTCTATATCATATTTCATTATACCCAACCCATACGAAACCTATTCTCCGTTTTATCTCATTTTCAGCTTATTCTTGTTCTTGTAAGAACTCATATCACTGACAACCACTACATCTCCCGGCTGCAAACCACTCACCACTTCCACATATTCAAAGTTTGAATCTCCTAGCTGAACTTTACGTTTCACCAACTCATCGTCTGCCGTCTGAACAAAAAGCTCATACTCACCACGTCCTACATAGAAAGAAGCGTTCGCCATCCGCATCACATCTTCTTTCACGGCATTCATCACATAAACGTCCGTTTTCAGCCCCGAACGTAAACGGTGGTTATTATCATCTTTCAACTGCACTGTAAAGGAAATAACTCCGTTTTTAGACAAAGGTGTCACACTGCTGACCGTTCCTTCCAGTTTGTCATTACCTATCTTCACAACCGCTTTTCCTCCGGCAGCAACCCGGTCGCCATACGTATCAGCTATCTCACCTTCTACTTTAAAATGACTTAAATCTGAAATGACAGCTACCTGTCCGCCTTGGGATATCTGGGCACCAATCTGATTATTAATATAGGTAAGAATAGCTTTACGCGGAGAACGAATCTGGGCATCGTCCAGTGTACGCTTCATTTCGGCAAGACTTTTACGAAAGATATTGAAATCCAGTTCCTGTACTTTCAATTCGGCTGCCGCTACTTCTTTTTCGTTCTTATATTGCTGTTGAAGCTGCTCGTATTCCAGCTGTGCTACGTTATAACTCAATTCTGCCTGACGCACTTTATCTGTGGTTCCTGCTCCCAGACTATCCAGATAGTGTTCATTTCGAAGTTCTACTTTCATACGACTCAACTTCATGGCGGAAACCTTAATCTGCATCGCCATATCAGAAAGTTTCGTCTGATTATTAACACGGAGCTGATCCAGCTTATAGCGGCGCATCTGCTCTTCGTCAAGCAGTTTCTTATATTCTGTTTCCGTGCTCTGAAGATCGAGTTTCAAAATCGGAGTACCTACTTCCACACTGTCCCCACCTTTTTTATACACCTCGACGATGCGGCTGTTGATAGGTGAATTGATAATTTCTTCAAATGCGGGAACTACTTTGCCGGATGCACTGACACTAACTTCAATCATCCCTTTGTCAACCGTAGAAAGTACCAGATCCTTCTTTTCCACTCCTGTCCGCATGATTGAAATAAGTACGCCGACAACAATAATACCTGCTGCTCCTATTGATGAATAACGGATGATTTTTTTATTGCGTTCTTTATTGCGCACCTCTTTCGGAATTTCTCTGTCCATATCTAAGTATTTACAATTTCACATTCAGTTGTTTTGCCTTTTATTATACCAAATCTATGCCAAAATCATAATCACCTGATTAACAACGGATAGTAACAAAAACAGGGTGTCCGATATCGGACACCCTGTACGAATTCACCGCTCAAAAATATAGTGACGCCATCCTGTTATCATAGCGTCACTATCCTCTTATGATGGCGTCACTATCACGACTGGATAGCGTCACCATCGCAAAACGGCATTATTCCTTTTTCGGTTCGGCTGACTGCGGCTCCTGTTTTGCCGGCTGCGGCTCTTGTATGAGTTCTTTGCCCCAATGAGTCGTAGCTTCTATTGTTTCCCTGTCACGGATTTCTTTCGCTTTACGGGCATAGACTATCATACGCATAGACTGATCGTACGTAAAATAATTCCAGACCCAGTTCAGCAATACCACGACTTTATTTCGTACTCCAAGAATAGAACGCAGATGGACTACCAGCCACATCACCCAAGCAAACCATCCTTGCATTTTCACTTTACTGAACTCAGCTACGGCACGATTACGGCCAACGGTTGCCATCGAGCCTAAATTGCGATAATGAAAAGGCTTCATCTCTTTTCCTTTTTCCAGACGGATCAGATTCTTTGCCAGCAATTCTCCCTGCTGAATGGCAACCTGTGCCAATTGGGGATGTCCGTTCGGATAATCTTCGTCACCGGAAAGGATACACAAGTCACCAATCGCAAATATATTATTCGTACCTTCTACCCTGTTAAAAGCATCTACTTTGATACGGCCTCCACGACCGATAGCAGCTGCATTCATATTTCCAAAAGAAACTCCGGTAACTCCGCTTACCCAAATGAAAGTACGGGTAGCAATCTCACTGCCATCTTCAAGTGTCACTTTATGGTTACGATAATCCGTAACACGCTTATTCAAAAGAATATTGACTCCCATTTCGCGCAGGAACTGTTCCGCATGGCTCGATGAGTCCTCCGACATTCCGGCGAGTAATCGTGGACCGGCCTCTATCAGATAAATATGCATCAGACTACTGGGCATATCGGGATAATCATTCGGCAATACAAATTTCTTCATTTCCGAAAGCACTCCTGCAACTTCCACCCCTGTAGCTCCGCCACCAACGACCACAACGTTCAGTAATTCCTGTTGCTCCTGTTTGTTGGAGCAGGTTACCGCACGTTCCAGATTGGCCAAAAGAGCATTTCTCAATCCCATAGCCTCGGATACATTTTTCATAGGCATGGCTTCTTCTTCAATATGCTTATTACCGAAGAAATTGGTCGTAGTACCTGCCGCCAGCACAAGATAATCGTATTCTGCCTTACCTATGGAAGTCTGTATCAGATTCTTTTCGGGAAAAATGGCACGTACTTCCGCCATCCGGAAATAAAAATCTTTCCGATGCTGGAATATCTTACGGAAAGGGAAGGAAATGGAAGTCGGTTCCATACCTGCCGAAGCCACCTGATAAATTAACGGAGGAAACTGATGATAGTTATTCTTATCTATCAACACCACTTGAAAGCCTGATTTTTTCAGCTTATTAGCCAGTTTCAAGCCACCGAAACCACCGCCTACTATGACGACACGTTTCTTACTGTCCTTTGCAATATTAAGACTCATATATTAATCATGTTTTATCATACATAATAACATACGGGCAGGACATTTAGTTTTCACACGGCAGTACTTTTGCAAAGAAAAAGGCAGCAATTTCTTCCCCGGTGGCGAAGCACCTCCTCATCGGTGCCGAAGGGGGTGTTCCCCGGTGCCGGAGCATAGCTTCATCGGTGCCGGAGAAAAACGGATATAACAGCCTTCTAGCGAAGACGCAGACGATCTCCTACCTCCGGAATATATTCTCCGTCCTTACGGTTCATCTTATACAGATTTTTGAGACGGATACCATATTTCTGCGAAATGCCATGCATGGAGTCTCCATCTCTTACAATATATACGGTGTGAGGCTTGGACGCCTTCTTCTTTTTACTCTTCAGGTAAATAATATCTCCGTCCACGAGTGTATAATCACGCTGCAAATCATTATATTTCACCAATTTCTTCCAGCTGATATCAAATTCTTTACCCAAATCTTTGAAGGTATCTCCGCTACGGGCTACAATATAAGCGATATCATTGGCAATATATACCGGATGCGGACTCAACAGCCAAGGATTCTTTCGCAGTTTGCGCTCCGAGTAAACACCTTTGCTGTCATATTTATATAAATCGTAATCTTCGATAATCGTAATCAGACGATTGGCATAGGAAGGATCGGTGGCATATCCCGCTTTCTTCAGACCGCGTGCCCATCCCTTGTAATCAGTGATGTCCAGTTTAAAAAGAAAGGCATAACGGGCGCCTCTCCGCAAAAAATCAGAATGGTCTTCGTACGAATCACGGGGATGGCTATATGCCCGAAAACATTCATTACGCGCGTCATCATCATGACGAACGGTGCGCCCGCGCCAACTGCCACCACACTTTATACCAAAGTGGTTATTACTCTTACGTGCCAACTGACTGTTTCCAGCTCCACTCTCCAGCAATCCTTGTGCCAGCGTGATACTTGCGGGAATTTTATGGAGTTTCATCTGCTCCACAGCCAAGTCACTATACTTATTTATATATTCTACATAACGTG
>OGDN01001264.1_pt1 | contig 43517 bp, 37 predicted proteins | sample 1570271 | NCBI WGS metagenome assembly OGDN01 (sample SAMEA4384481, study PRJEB24528) | human gut metagenome | reverse complement strand
GGCTTATAGCCCTAGTACAAACCACCCGTTTAACGGGTGGTCATGACTTTATTTGTCTTCTTCCTCTAGCTCATCAGTCAAACGGCAGATTTCATCAATCATGTCGCCAATTGTCTCAATAGTATCAAGAAGAGGTGCATCTGTTGTGATATCTACCTTTGCAAGTGCGGCAAGCTCAACAGGGGTCAGTGTGCTTCCAGCTGCAAGTACTTTCTTCCAGTCATCCACAGCAGTCTGACCTTCCTTTTCAATTCGCTTGCAGACCTGTGTGGCAACAGTCAGTCCAGCGCTGTATGTGTAGGAATAAAGACCCATATAGTAGTGCGGCTGGCGCATCCATGTAAGCTCGGCTCCATCACAGATTTCTACATCATCGCCCCAGAAATCCTGAAGAGTTTTTTTCATGATGCTGCTTAATGTATCAGCCTGAACGCTGCCGCCGTTGTCGATAATACGGTATACCTCGCGCTGATAAGCAGCCTCCATCAGATGTGTAACAAAGTTGTGATAGTAGGTGTTGCTGATCTGGCAGGAGAGTACCCAGCGGCGGAAACGCTTGTCATCATTTGACTGCAGCAGATAATGCGCCATTAAAAGCTCGTTCATAGTGGACGGGGCCTCAACAAAGTATGAAGATACATCAGTGTCAAAGATGGACTGTGCGCTGTTGCAGGCACGAAAATGTCCAGCATGACCAAGCTCGTGAGCCAGTGTAAATACATCGGCCATGCGGTCGTTCCAGCTTAACAAAATAAAGGAATTAGTTCCGTAGGGGCTTGCGCAGAAACCACCAGTTGACTTGCCTTGATTTTTTGCAAAATCAACCCAGCGGTCACGATAAGCTTCACGCACCATATCTACATACTCAGGTCCAAGGATGGAAAGACCTTTTTCGATATATTCCTTAGAACCCTCAATAGTTACCTTTGGATCATATTCAGGGTCAACGGAAATTTTTAAATCAGCAAAGGTCATACGATCCAGCTTGTGAATTTTCTTTAACAGACGTGCATACTTGCGCATATGAACAGAGAGTTTTGTTGTAATCAGATCGATCTGACGGTCATAAAGCTCACGGCTTACCTTCTGGTCAAACAAAAGACTGTCAAATACGCTTTCAAAACCGCGCAGTGTAGCCATTGTCTTTTCAGTCTGAACCTGTGAATTATAAGCGGCAGCAGTTGTGTTCTCATACTGAGCCAGTTTCTTGCTGAATGCATCAAAAGCACTGCGGCGGATTTGTGTGTCAGATTCATATTCATAGTCATCTTCAAACAGGGAGTAGCCAAGTGGATAATCCTTGTTATTAGCATGGAAGGAATCAAACTTCATGTCTGCAAGCTTAGTCATGTTGTAAATCTGATAAGGCGTGTTTAAGGTCTGAGAAAGTGCGGACAAGGCGCGCTCTGTCTCAGGATGCAGCTGATGCGGCTTACGGCGAAGTATGTCTTCAAGATAGATGCGGCTGCCGCCGGCAATTGCAATAGAAGCCTTCAGTGTTTCTTCGCTCTGCTCGGTAATTTCGCTGTTGATAAAACTCAAACGGCTGTTGATGTCAGAAATTATATTCATCACACGGTCATTTCTCTCTTGATTGTGGCTGTCATAATAATCAACCGAAACAGCCAGATCAGTATAATTGCCAGTCAGTGTCATCAGGCGAGTCATCTCCTGAAGATCATTTAAGCAGTCACAAATAGCTTCAGGCGTTGTCAGCTTTCCCTTAAAGCGTTCCTCCATAGAAGCACATAGAGCCTTCATTTTTTCAACATCCCTGTACATCGCTTCCTCAGTCGGATAAATCAGGGAAAGATCCCATGTCAGTTCAACAGGGACTTCATTTCTCATCGCTAAACTCATAAAATTTCACCTTTCTCTCAAACTATTGGCTAGTGCCGTATTGAGCGTAGTCATCTTAAGTATATACATTTTTTATTAAAGAAGCAATCTCTTGACAGAAAATAAAAAGTATGATAATATTTTGTCAAGCAAATAAAGGGGAGTAGCGAAACGCCCATATATCTATATTTGGGTTGGGTTTGAAACCGTCAGCCGATGCATTTTGCATCCGTATCAAATGAGAAAGCGAGACTTTTATTGCGGTGTGTGCCGCGGTAGAGGTCTCTTTTTTATTATCCTAACCGTGGCACACGGAAAGGAGAGACATGAGTGATTTCATGATGGAAAGAGAGATTCAAGAAGCTCTCACAGCAGGGGAAAATGCCCTGCAAAGCCTGTATGCAGCGAGTGAGCAGCTAGACAGTGCAAGAAACTGGGGAATTGTCGATTTATTGGGAGGCGGATTTTTTACCGATTTAATTAAGCATTCCAAAATGGGAAAAGCAGAGGAGTATCTTTCACAGGCAAGATATTATCTTCAACAGTTCCAAAAAGAATTGCGTGATGTCACAGCAGATGGTACAATACAGTTACAGACGGGTGATTTTTTAAGCTTTGCAGATTTCTTTTTTGACGGGGTGGTAGCCGACTATCTGGTCCAGTCAAGGATCAATGAGACAAGAAGAAAAGTAGCCGAGGCAATCAGAAGAGTCGAAGAACTTACAGCAAAGTTGCGTGCAAAATATAGTTACTTCAACTAAGACAAAAATCACCAGATCAGACACAGCAGTTGGGCATAGCAGCAAAGAGGATTCTAGAAAGAGAGGACAACAGTATGAAAACAGCATTGGCAGCAGCACAGCAATCATCATTTTTGGACACGGCAGCACTTCCTATTATTATCTTCGTGATCGCAATCATAGCCATTCTTGCAATATTAGCGAGCGGCTACGTTAAGGCACCGCCGGATCAGGCATACATAATTTCCGGTTTGAAAAAGGAAAGCAAGATACTTATTGGACGTGCCGGCATTAAGATTCCATTTTTAGAGAGAATGGATAAGCTGTATCTTGGACAGATGACAGTTGATATCAAGACAGAGCAGTCTGTTCCGACAAATGATTTCATCAACGTAAATGTGGATGCAGTTGCAAAGGTAAGAATCAATCCAACAACAGATGGAATTAAGCTGGCAGCAAAGAACTTCTTAAATAAAAAGCCAGGTGATATTGCACTTGATCTTCAGGATTCACTTCAGGGTAATATGCGTGAGATCATCGGTACCTTGTCATTAAAAGTAATTAATACTGACAGAGACTCATTCTCCGATCAGGTTATGATGAAGGCGTCAAAGGATATGGATAAGCTTGGAATTGAGATCCTTTCATGCAACATCCAGAATGTAACAGACGAAAACGGTTTGATCAAGGATCTTGGTGCTGACAATACATCACTCATTAAGAAAAATGCAGCCATAGCTAAGGCACAGGCCGACAGAGATATAGCTATCGCGCAGGCTGAGGCAGATAAGGCGGCAAATGAGGCGAGAGTTCTTTCAGATACGCAGATTGCACAGAAAAACAATGAGCTGGAGATTCGCAGGGCAGAACTTAAAATTATATCCGATAATAAAAAGGCTGAGGCAGATGCTGCTTACAAGATTCAGGCACAGTCACAGCAAAAGAGTATTGAGACAGAGACTGTGAACGCGCAGATTGCAAGAGCAGAGCGTGATGCCGAGTTAAAGAAGCAAGAGGTTGAGATTGCAAGACAGCGCCTTGATGCAGAAATCCGAGCACAGGCAGATGCAGATCGTTACCGTGAAGAGCAGCAGGCACAGGCAGAGCTGTTCAAGCGCCAGAAAGAGGCAGAAGCAAAGAAGTTCGAGCAGCAGCAGGATGCAGAGGCAAAGAAAGCCATGGCAGAGGCAGTTCGATTTGCCAGAGAGCAGGAAGCAGAAGGTATCCGTGCAACTGGTCTTGCAGAGGCAGAAGCAATTCGTGCAAAGGCAACAGCAGAGGCCGAAGGTATAGATAAGAAGGCAGAGGCAATGAAAAAATATGGAGAGGCCGCAATTATCGAGATGATCATGCAGGCACTTCCAGAAATTGCAAAGAACGTTGCAGAGCCGCTGTCCAAGGTAGATAAGATCACAATGTACGGCGAAGGAAACAGTGCAAAGATGCTCCAGGATATCATAAACAGTACTACACAGGTAACAGAAGGACTGGCACAGGGAATGGGAATCGATGTAAAGGCATTATTATCAAGCATTGTCGGTGCAAAGATAGCATCAAATACACCAGAGGATCCACAAAAATCTGATTCAGACGAATACGAACAGTAAAAATTAAGGGCAGACAGCACATTGTCTGCCTTTAATTTACAACCTTTTTCATGTTGCCTTGACGGTTGAAAGATGCTGTGCTATTATGAGACTAGTCAAAAAAGAAAGGAATTGTGAAAGGAATTGTGTATGAAAGATCGTTTTGAAGCGAAGCTTATACTGTTTATCATACCGGCACTTGCCATCTGGGAAGTATTATATCAGCTTGTCATAATCAGGTTAATTCCAGCGGCAAAAAACGATACCGTTCATGGTGTAGGATTTGTCGTTTTAGTAGCAGCTGCCTGGCTGATATACCGCAAAAAAGCAGGAACAGAGTATGAGGAGGAAGATCAGGATGCATAGTATTTTATTTTCCATAGGACCGTTTCACGTTTATGGATATGGCTTTATGATTGCAGTAGGAATTATCTGTGCATTTACGATAGGCTGTTTCCTTGCAAAGCGCTCCGGTCTTGATGATGATGCACTTTTTTCCATGGGACTAGTAGGAATAGTGGGCGGTATTATAGGTGCAAAGCTGCTTTACTATATTGTAGAGTTTCCTTCAATTATTGCAGATCCTTCTATTCTTCTTAATTTTGGAGAAGGATTTGTTGTGTACGGAGGCCTGATTGCAGGCTTTTTAAGTCCATTAATTTACACCAGAATAAAGAAGCTTTCCTTCTTACCTTATCTTGACTGTGCAGTGCCAGGTGTAGCATTTGCACAAGGGTGCGGACGCATCGGCTGTTTTCTTGCAGGCTGCTGCTATGGAAAAGAGACATCCGCATGGTATGGTGTCACATTTCCGGCAGATTGTCTTGCACCGGCAGGTGTATCGCTTATTCCAACACAGCTGTTTTCAGCAGCAGGAGACTTTATATTTGCAATAATTCTTTTTATTTTGCAGAGAACGCTTTACAAAAAGAAGAAAAAGACATCAGGAATTGTTACAGCCGTATATTTGATGCTTTATGCAGTGGGCCGTTTTCTTATTGAATTTTTAAGAAACGATCCAAGAGGAGCTGTTGGTGTATTGTCAACATCACAGTTTATCGCGATCTTTATGTTTGCAGCAGGCGCTGTTATGCTAAGCAGATTTGTAAAAAACAGCAACTGATTAAATATTTTGCCTACGGGACTACGACAGAAATATATAAGCAGAAAGGAAGACAACAATGGCAAAAGAAAAGATACCAAAAACGAATGCAATGCGCATACTTGACCGCCTCAAGATTTCTTATGAGGTGCTGTCATACCAGTGTGATGAATTTATAGATGGAATACACACAGCAGATACACTTGGGATTCCACATGAGAACTGCTTTAAGACACTCGTTCTTCAGGGAAAGAGCAAGGGATATAGTGTATTTGTTCTTCCAATCGAGGAAGAACTAAACTTAAAGGAGTGTGCAAAGGCAGTGAATGAAAAGTCAGTTGAGATGATCCATGTGAAGGACATCAACGCCGTAACAGGCTATATTCGCGGCTGCTGTACTGCCCTTGGCATGAAAAAGGAATATCCAACCATTATCCACGAGAGTGCGCTTGACTGCCCATATATCTGCGTCAGTGCCGGAAAGCTTGGAGTTCAGCTAAAGCTTTCACCGAAGGATTTTATCAAGGCAACAGGTGCAAAGGCACTGAATATTATTCATCAGTAGGAAATTTAATAATACGCCAACTCGGTGTATAGAAAGGACATGAAATTCACATGGGAGAACGTTTAACGCAGGGAGATATCGATAAAATCAAAAAAGAGATAGAGTACCGCACACTCGTTGTAAGAAAAGAGGCGATTGAAGCTGTTTCAGAGGCAAGAGCGCAGGGCGATCTCAGTGAGAATTTTGAGTATTATGCGGCAAAAAAGGATAAAAACAAAAATGAGAGCCGCATTCGCTATTTAGAGAGAATGCTAAAAAACGCTACCGTTATTTCTGATGAATCACAGGAAGGCGTCGTAGGTTTAAATAAAACAATTGAGCTTTACATCGAAGAAATGGAAGAAGTACAGAAGTTTAAACTTGTGACTTCTGTGCGTTGTGATTCTATTGAGGGAAAAATCAGCATTGAATCACCACTCGGAAAAGCAATTAATGGTCATAGAGAGGGTGATCGTGTCTATGTAAAGGTCAATGAAAAGATGGGTTACTACGCAGTGATACGTTCAATCACTGACGGGGATGACAGCGAAGATGAAATCCGCCCATATTAATTACTATTAAATATGAAAGGGGTATATGAAAATGAACGATTTAGTACACAATGAGGAACGTCTTAAACAGCTTCGCGAACGCGCGAAAGAGCTGATTGGACAAATGACACTTGAGGAGAAGGTATATCAGACACTTTATAACGCACCAGCAATTGAACGCCTTGGAATTGCTTCTTACAACTGGTGGAATGAGGCTCTGCACGGTGTTGCAAGAGCCGGCACAGCAACAGTTTTTCCACAGGCAATCGGTTTGGCAGCAACGTTTGATGAAGATTTCATGGAGCAGATTGGTGATGCCGTATCTACAGAGGCGCGTGCAAAATTTAACATGCAGCAGGAGTTTGGAGATCATGATATTTACAAGGGCCTGACCTTCTGGGCACCAAACGTAAATATTTTCCGTGATCCAAGATGGGGCAGAGGCCATGAAACATTCGGTGAGGATCCGTATTTGACATCACGTCTTGGAGTGCGTTACATCGAGGGAATGCAGGGCCATGACGAAAAATATCTAAAGACGGCAGCATGTGCAAAGCATTTTGCTGTTCACAGCGGACCAGAGGGTATGCGTCATTATTTTAATGCAGAGGTGTCTAAGAAAGATCTCTATGAGACATATCTTCCAGCCTTCAAAGCATGTGTACAAGAGGGTAAAGTCGAGGCTGTCATGGGCGCTTATAACCGTACAAACGGAGAGCCATGCTGTGGAAGCAAGACTTTATTAAAAGATATTTTGCGTGATGAGTGGGGCTTTGAGGGTCACGTTACATCAGACTGCTGGGCAATTAAAGATTTCTATGAAGGTCATAATGTAACAAAGAATGCAGAGGAATCTGTTGCATTGGCAATGAATAATGGCTGTGATTTAAACTGCGGTACACTGTTTGTTTATCTTCTTGATGCTGTTCGCGACGGTCTTGTAAAGGAAGAACGTCTTGACGAGGCACTTGTCAATCTTTTTACAACACGCATGAAGCTTGGCGTATTTGACAAGGCAGACGATAATCCATACAATAAGATTTCTTATTCAGTAGTTGATTCACCGAAGATGCAGGAATTAAACCTCACAGCAGCAAAAAGATGTCTGACGCTGTTAAAAAATGATCAGATGCTTCCGCTTGATAAAGAAAAGATCCATACAATCGGTGTCATTGGACCGAATGCCGACAATCGCATGGCATTAGTAGGAAATTATGAGGGAACTGCATCACGCTATGTGACAGTCTTGGAAGGCCTTGAGGATTATGCAAAGGAGCATCCAAGAGCAGACGGCGAGAAGATGCGCATTGTTTATTCAGAAGGATGCCATCTTTACAAGGACAGAAGCAGCAATCTGACTCAGAGCCGTGACCGTTTTGCAGAGGTGAAGGGTGTTTGCAAGGAAAGTGATGTAGTAGTTGTCTGCCTTGGTCTTGATGCCAGCCTTGAAGGCGAGGAAGGCGATACAGGAAATGAGTTTTCAAGCGGCGATAAGCTTGATCTGCGTTTCCCGGGTCTTCAAAATGAAGTACTTGAAGTGGCATACGAGAGCGGCAAGCCAGTAATCCTTCTTGTTCTGACAGGAAGTGCAATGGATCTGACATGGGCAGATGAGCATGTAAATGCCATTATGCAGTGCTGGTATCCTGGTGCACAAGGCGGAAATGCAATCGCACAGGTACTCTTTGGCGATGCATGCCCAGAAGGACGTCTTCCGGTTACTTTCTACCGCACAAGCGAAGAACTGCCGGAATTTACAGATTACAGCATGGAAGGCCGCACATACCGTTACATGAAAAATAAGCCGCTTTATCCGTTTGGATATGGTTTGTCATATACAGAGTTTTCGCTTGACAATGTGAAGCTTAGCACACAAAAGGTTACACCAGATGGTGTTGAAGTCACAGCAGATGTAACTAATATTGGACAGATGGATGGTACTCAGACCGTCTTAGTATATGTAAAGGCAGAACGCGAAGGAACACCAAATCCGCAGTTAAAGGGAATCGCAAAGGCAGCTCTTAAAAAAGGTGAGACAAAGACAGTTCACATTACGCTGCCAGAGGAAGCATTTGGACTTTGTGATGATGATGGCGTAAAGCGCGTTCATCAAGGCAGCTACACGATTTATATCGGTGAAAAGGCAGCAGGCACTGTTGTCAAAGATTAAAATAAAAAGGGAACAAAGTATTTGGAGGAAACGATTATGTATTATATTGGAATTGATCTTGGAACATCAGCTATCAAGCTTCTTTTGATGGAAGGAAACGGCAAAATCTGCAACATCGTATCAAAGGAGTATCCGCTCTCATTCCCAAATCCGGGATGGTCTGAGCAAAATCCATATGATTGGTATGATCAGATGATCGCAGGAATCAAGGAACTTGTAAACGGCTTCGACACAACAAAGGTTGCAGGAATCAGCTTTGGCGGACAGATGCACGGTCTTGTTATTCTTGATGAAAATGACAATGTTATCCGTCCGGCTATTCTTTGGAATGATGGACGTACAACAGAAGAAACTGATTATTTAAATAATGTAATCGGAAAGGATAAGCTTTCTGAGTACACAGCAAATATTGCATTCGCAGGCTTTACAGCACCGAAGATTCTGTGGGTGAAGAAGCATGAGCCAGAGAATTTTGCACGCATCAAAAAGATTATGCTGCCAAAGGATTACCTGGCATATCGTCTGTCTGGTTCTTTCTGCACCGATGTATCAGATGCATCAGGTATGCTTTTATTTGATGTAAAGAATCGCTGCTGGTCAAAAGAAATGTGTGAAATCTGTGGAATTACAGAGGACATGTTAGCTGGAATTTACGAGAGCTACGAGAAGGTAGGCTGTGTTAAGGAAGATCTGGCAAAAGAGCTTGGCTTTACAGATCATGTAGCAGTTGCAGCAGGAGCAGGAGACAATGCGGCAGCGGCAGTTGGAACAGGAACAGTAGGAGAGGGCAGATGCAACATTTCCCTTGGAACAAGTGGAACTATCTTCATCTCCTCTAAAAACTTCCGTGTAGACAGCAACAATGCGCTTCACGCATTTGCACACGCAGACGGCACATACCATCTGATGGGCTGCATGTTAAGTGCAGCATCATGCAACAAGTGGTGGATGGAAGAAATTCTTCAGACAAAAGAATTTGCAAAAGAGCAGGCTGATATTACAAAGCTTGGAGAAAACCATGTATACTTTTTGCCATATCTGATGGGCGAGCGTTCACCGCACAACAATCCAAAGGCAAGAGGAACATTTATCGGCATGACAATGGACACTACAAGAGCCGATATGACACAGGCAGTTTTAGAGGGTGTTGCATTTGCACTTAGAGATTCCTTTGAGGTAGCAAAATCACTTGGAATTGACATTAAGCGCACAAAGATCTGCGGAGGCGGAGCAAAGAGCCCACTGTGGAAGAAGATGATCGCTAATATTTTAAATATCAGTGTAGATGTAATCGAGAGCGAGGAAGGTCCAGGCCTTGGCGGTGCAATGCTTGCAGCAGTTGCATGCGGTGAGTACGCATCTGTAGAGGAAGCAGCAGGAAAGATCGTAAAGGTAATCGATACTGTAGAGCCAGATCCGGTACTTGCAGCAAAATACGAGGAGCGTTATCAGCAGTTTAAGCAGATCTATCCGGCATGCAAACCGCTCTTTGATATCATTGCGTAAATGAAGGGAAAATAAGTATGGACGAGAATGACTTCTCAAAGTTTGGACAAAGTATATGTGATACCGTCACAGATGCCGTGAACTCGGCTATGGAATCAATGGATTTTTCAGGATTAAGCGAGAAAATTTCATCGACAGCCGATCATATCATGCAGGAGACGGTAGGAGCATTTACCGGAAAAAATGGTCAGGGAAATAAAAAGAGAAATGTTTATGAAAAGACCGACAAAGAAAAGCTAGAGCTTAGGTTTACAAAAAAGACACCTGGAAAGGTATCAGGCATACTGATGTGCACCTTTGGCGGAATTGGCACAGCAGGCTTCGGCCTGCCGGCATTTATACTGCTTGTACTAGGACTGATCGGAAGACAGCCGCTTGTGACAAGCTGTGGCTTTTTAGGTTTCCTGCCGTTTGCCATTGCCTTTGGCATATTGTTAAAAAATGGCTGCGACCGCTTAGGACGTATAAGTCGCTTTGAGCGATATAAAAGGTGCATTGGCACAAAGGCACTTTGCGCCGTGCGAAGCTTAAGCGGTGCTGTCGGTCTTCCTGAGAAAAAGGTGCAGAGGGAACTAGAGCGCATGATTTCACAGGGATATTTTCTGCAGGGCCATATGGATGATGAGAAGTCATGTCTGATTCTTGATGATGAGACTTATGAACTGTATTTGCATTCAAAACAGCAGATGGAGAATGCCAGACGCGAGGAAGAGCAGCAGGCAGGCAATAAAGAGGTGAGAGAAGCAGTTAGAGTGGGAATGGAATATATAAAGCAGATTCGCCAGATAAACGATGAACTGCCACAGCCAGTGATAAGTGAAAAGTTAAGTCACTTAGAGGAGGTCATTGGACTGATTTATCTGAGTGTCCAAAAGACACCAGAGAAGATTGGCTCCATAAAGAGATTTACCGAATATTACCTGCCAAATACGATGAGTCTTGTAACAAGATATCGTGATCTTGACAGGATTGATACAGACAAAGCAAGAGAGTCCAAGGCGCAGATAGAGAATGCGCTAGACACAATCAACGACGCGTTTGACAAGCTTCTCGACAGCCTTTACGAAGATGACCGCATGAAGATTCAGACAGATATTGCTGTGCTGAAGACTCTGCTGTCACAAGAGGGGTTAGTCGATGACGGGCTTCATATGTAACCAGATGGGAGGATACTTATGGAAGAAGAGTTAAAATTAGATCAGGCAGTGCCAACGCTGACATTTGAACCATTTACAGAGACAAAAAAAGAAGAGCCAAAGCCAGAGCCAATTTACGAAGAAGAAGCATTGTTAAGCGAGCAGGAAAAAAAACAGGTAGAGGCATTTGCAGAGAAAATAGATTTGAATAATTCAACACTTGTACTTCAGTATGGTGCAGGTGCACAAAAAAAGATCGCAGATTTTTCTGATAAAACGCTTGAGAATGTCCGTTCAAAGGATCTTGGCGAGACAGGAACCATGCTGGCAAGCTTAGTAAGCGAGTTAAAGCAGACAGGAGAGCCAGAGGAAGAAAAAGGCTTTTTTGCAAGTTTTTTCAAGAAATCAACTGGAAAGTTAGAGGCGCTTAAGGCACGCTACGAGAAGGCAGAGGGAAAGGTTGATGAGATTGTTGATATCCTCACAAAGCATCAGGTACAGCTTATTCAGGATGCCGCGATGCTTGATCAGATGTATCAGCTAAACCAGACCTACTTCAAGGAGCTTTCAATGTATATCCTTGCCGGAAAAAAGAAGGTCGATAAGGCAAGACAGACAGAGTTAGAGACTCTGCGCCAAAAGGCCATTGCAAGCGGCACACAGGAGGATGCACAGGCAGTAAGCGACTATTCATCTATGATCGAGCGTTTTGAAAAGAAAGTTCATGATCTTGAGCTGACTCGCATGGTTGCACTGCAGATGGCACCTCAGATTCGTATGGTTCAAAGCAACGACACCGTCATGGCGGAAAAGATTCAGTCCACTATTGTAAATACAATCCCACTCTGGAAAAATCAGATGGTCATTGCAATGGGAGAGAATCATTCCGCACAGGCGGCAAAGGCGCAAAAGGAAGTAACGGATATGACAAATCAGCTGCTGCTTTCTAATGCGCAAAAGCTAAAGCAGACAACTGTTGATATCCGAAGAGAATCAGAGCGCGGCATCGTCGATATCGAGACGCTTAGACAGACAAATGGCATCTTAATCGACACGATGAACGAGATCTTAAAGATTCAGCAGGAAGGCCGTGAACAGCGCAGACAGGCACAGGCACAGCTTGCACAGATGGAGCAGCAGATGAAAGAAAAACTGCTGGAGATCAGTAAGTAACTGACTTTTTAAGTGCGCGTGTAATTGCGTCAATAAGAAGCGAAGCCGTGTACTGTGAGGAGTCAGAGTAGGTTACGCCCTGCAAGCTCTGCGAAGAAAGAATCTGTGATTCCAGACTTTGCAGTACGGAAGGGACGAGCGGATACAGCGTGGCAACTGATTGAGCAAGGTTGTGGGCACGAATCGAATTAATGTGATTTTTGTCCACACACACGACAATATCAACTGTATCACCGCCCAGAACAACAGATGCGGCGTATCTTCCTGGTATGTAAGAACCAGAAAGTGTGAAGCTTTCTGTATCCGAAAAAGACTGACTTGATACTATTGCAGAAGAAGCAGATTCAGTCATGTCTTTCGGAAAAGAACGGCTCTGGTTTTTATCCAGATGCAGGGCGCTTGCGAGCAAAACAGCAAGAAGAATAACAATTACAACGATCACGGCAGTCCAGATTAAATTTCTGGATTTAAGGACAAAGATTTTTGTCTTAGAACTCATGGAAGGCTCCTGAAACTGATTGTTACAATTTATGAGGCCATTGACTGGTTTATACATGAATACATCAGCAAACAGGAGTTCGAAATAGAGAAATGCAAAATCAGACAGGAGTAGAAAACTATGAAAATAGCTATTGTTACAGACAGTAACAGCGGAATTACACAAAAACAGGCACAGGAGTTAGGCGTATTTGTACTTGCAATGCCATTTCAGATTGATGGTGAGACTTATTATGAGGACATTACGCTGACACAGGAAGAATTTTACAAGAAACTGCGTGAGGGCGGAAATATTTCTACCTCTCAGCCATCACCAGGCAGTGTAACAGATCTGTGGGATAAAATTTTGCAGGAATATGACCAGATCGTTCATATTCCGATGTCAAGTGGACTTTCCGGCTCCTGCCAGACTGCAATTATGCTGGCTCAGGAAGAAGAGTATGATGGAAAGGTTTATGTAGTCAACAATCAGCGTATCTCCGTTACGCAGCGTCAGTCAGTTATTGATGCAAAGAGTATGGCAGAGGCAGGATACGATGCAGCGGCAATTCAGAAACGCTTAGAGGAGACAAAATTCGACTCAACCATCTACATCACGCTTGATACGCTGCATTATCTTAAAAAAGGTGGAAGAATTACACCGGCAGCGGCAGCATTAGGAACAATTCTTCGATTAAAGCCAGTTTTACAGATTCAGGGTGAAAAGCTTGATGCCTACTCAAAGGCACGTACCTACAAGATTGCAAAGAACACGATGCTCGATGCCATTGCAAAGGATATTGAGGAGCGCTTCGATGGAAAGTCATCACCAGAAGATATATATATCGCAATAGCTCATACCGATAATTTAGCAGCAGCAGAGGAATTTCGTGATGAAGTAAAGGCAATCTACCCAGAACATGATATCTACATCGACCATCTGTCCTTAAGCGTAGCCTGCCATATCGGACCAGGAGCACTTGCTATCACAGCAACAAAAGTATTAAAATACTGATAAGCAATCTGGTATCACAATAAAATACAGTAAAAAACTCAGGAACAGATCATCTTGTGATCACTCCTGAGTTTTTTGTAAAACTTATAACAAAACTTATAACAAGACTTATAATGGCAGCATTATCGGTTTTCTGTCATGAAATACTGTGTAGTAGCGGATACCGCATGATTCTAGAATAGCAGGAACCTTATCAAAAGCATATGCTGTGTGTTCAGGCTTGTGACCGTCAGAGCCGATAGTAAGAATCTCACCGCCAAGCTCATGATAGCGCTTTAACACATAATTTTCTGGATTTGGAACGCCAAGCCCATATTTAAAGCCAGCCGTATTGCATTCAATTCCCTTTCCATTTTGAATCAAAAGCTTCAAAATCTCATCAATGATATCCTTATAATCAAGAATCGAATAATTTTCACGCTGATTAGGCGCATAGCGCACAATATAATCAATATGACCATACACATCAAAACAGTCAAGCTTGCGGATATTGGCAAGAGTAGCCTCATAATATTCCATAATGCCCTGCTGCTTTGACTTGCCCTCCCAGTACTGCGGATAATAAGGGTCAAGTCCATTCACTACATGAGTAGACCCAATAATAAAATCCCATGCACAAACCTCAGCAAAATCCTCAATACTGTGGTGATAATCAGTGCGAAGACCAAGCTCCACGCCAATTGAGATACGGGCACGGTCAGAATACTCAGGAATCAGGCCAAGAATCGCCTCATAATAGGCAAAAGGATTAATACGAAACGGACGAGACTCAATATTTGTATTTGTACTTTCAGATGTATTCACATCAGCCTTCTCCATCGCAGTGTAGCCAATATCGTGATGGTCAGTAATGCAAATCTCAGTAATCCCCTTATTAATAAGCGCTTCAATTTGCTCCCTGGCAGGCGTATCCGAGTCAGTAGAAAAAGATGTATGAACATGAAAATCAGATTTTATCATAATAAATGCTCCTTGCAATTCAGTTTAACGTAAGTTTCAGTAAAAAGAATACGCTGTCTACATATAAAAGTCAATCCAAACCAACTAATTTAAAAAAAAACAAGAAAAAGAAAGAAAAACACTTGATATATTTGTCGGGATAAGGTAAAATATCAGTAATTGATTATATTTTAACAAAGCAATTATGTGATAATATAATCTAATAAATTTCTTTAGGAGGAATTAAAAATCATGGCAGTAAAAGTTGCAATTAATGGTTTTGGCCGTATTGGCCGTCTTGCTTTCAGACAGATGTTCAACGCTGAAGGTTATGAGGTAGTAGCAATCAACGATTTAACAAGCCCGGCTATGCTGGCTCACCTGTTAAAGTATGATACAGCACAGGGAAAGTATCAGTACGCTGATTCTGTAGTAGCAGGAGACGATTACATCGAAGTTTGCGGAAAGAAGATCACTATCTATAAGATGGCAAACGCAGCTGAGCTTCCGTGGGGAGAGATCGGTGTAGATGTAGTTCTTGAGTGTACTGGATTCTATACTTCCAAGGCTAAGGCACAGGCTCATATCGATGCTGGTGCAAAGAAGGTTGTTATCTCCGCTCCGGCTGGAAACGATCTGAAGACTATCGTTTACTCTGTAAATGAGAAGACTCTGACCGCTGAGGATAACATCATCTCCGCAGCTTCCTGTACAACAAACTGCTTAGCACCAATGGCTAAGGCTCTGAACGATTACGCTCCAATCCAGAGCGGTATCATGTCCACCATCCATGCTTACACCGGAGATCAGATGATCCTCGATGGACCGCACAGAAAGGGTGACTTAAGAAGAGCACGTGCTGGTGCAGCTAACATCGTTCCAAACTCTACTGGTGCAGCTAAGGCAATCGGCCTGGTTATCCCAGAGTTAAACGGCAAGCTGATCGGTTCCGCACAGCGTGTTCCGGTTCCGACAGGTTCCACCACTATCCTTGTTGCAGTTGTTAAGGGCAGCGACGTTACCGTTGAGGGTATCAACGCAGCTATGAAGGCAGCAGCTTCCGAGTCCTTCGGTTACAACACTGATCCGATCGTATCTTCCGACGTTATCGGTATGAGATTTGGTTCTCTGTTCGATTCTACCCAGACTATGGTTTCCAAGCTTGGTGATGATCTGTATCAGGTACAGGTTGTTTCTTGGTATGACAACGAGAACTCCTATACTAGCCAGATGGTTCGTACAATTAAGTACTTCGCTGAGTTAGCATAAGTTTCGCTTAAGCGCAAAGACCTACGGGGTCCGGTCTGAAAGGACCGGGCCTCTTTTTGATTCTTACAGTTCACATGTCACAGTAGGCTCGGATAAATCGCATGCTTGCATAGCGATTTGACGAGTCAATGCGACGATGGGGACGCCCGTTCATGAGTAAAGAGGAGCTGTGAAACAGCGAACGCCCGTAAGGGCGCTTTACGAATGGGCGTCTGTGAACTGTATAAAAGTAATAATCAGAAGGGAGAAAATTCCATGTTAAAGAAGACTGTTGACGATCTTAAGAACCTGCAGGGAAGAAGAGTTCTTGTTCGTTGTGATTTCAATGTACCGTTAAAGGACGGCAAGATTACTGATGATACCCGTATTAAGGCTGCACTGCCGACCATCCAGAAGCTGATCGACGGCGGCGCAAAGGTAATCCTTTGCTCTCACTTAGGCAAGGTAAAGAATGGCCCGAATGAGAAGGAGTCCTTAGCTCCAGTAGCAGAGAGACTGTCCGAGAAGTTAGGAAAGCCGGTTGTATTCGTATCCGATTACCACGTAACTGGCGAGGCTGCAACAAAGGCTGTAGCTGAAATGAAGGATGGAGATGTAGTTCTTCTTCAGAATACCCGTTTCCGCGGTGCTGAGGAGACAAAGAACGGTGAGGAGTTCTCCAAGGAGTTAGCAGATTTAGCAGACGATTATGTATGTGACGCATTTGGTTCCGCACACAGAGCACACGCATCTGTAGCAGGCGTTACCAAGTTCATCAGCGCTAAGGGCGGCACAAACGCAGTTGGTTATCTGATGGAGAAGGAAATCGCATTCTTAGGAAATGCTGTAGAGAATCCGGTTCGTCCGTTTGTAGCAATCCTTGGTGGAGCAAAGGTAGCAGATAAGTTAAACGTTATCTCCAACCTGCTTGAGAAGTGCGATACCTTAATCATCGGTGGTGGTATGGCATTCACCTTCTTAAAGGCTCAGGGCAAGGAAATTGGTAAGTCTTTAGTAGACGATACCAAGCTTGAGTACTGCAAGGAGATGATGGAGAAGGCAGAGAAGCTTGGCAAGAAGCTGCTTCTTCCAGTAGACAGCACTGTAGCTGATAACTTCCCGGATCCAATCGATGGACCAATCGATGTAACTGTAGTACCGTCTAATCAGATTCCGGCTGACAAGGAAGGTCTTGATATCGGAACTAAGACAGCAGAGCTTTACGCAGAGGCTGTTAAGTCCGCAAAGACTGTTGTTTGGAACGGACCGATGGGCGTATTCGAGAACCCGACTCTTGCAAAGGGTACCATTGCAGTAGCAAAGGCTCTGGCAGAGACAGATGCAATCACCATCATCGGCGGCGGAGATTCCGCAGCAGCAGTAAATCAGTTAGGATTTGCTGATAAGATGAGCCACATTTCTACCGGCGGCGGCGCTTCCCTTGAGTACCTTGAGGGTAAGGAGCTTCCAGGCGTAGCAGCAGCTGACGATAAGGATTGATAAGCTTAAGAAAATCAAAGAAAAGAAATGTGAGGAACAAAAAATGGCAAGAAAGAAGATTATTGCCGGCAACTGGAAGATGAACATGACACCTTCTCAGGCAGTAGAGCTGGTAAACACATTAAAGCCTTTAGTAGTAAATGACGAAGTAGATGTTGTATTCTGCGTACCGGCTATCGATTTAGTACCGGTTATGGAAGCAACAAAGGGAACCAACATTCAGGTTGGTGCTGAGAACATGTACTTTGAGGATAAGGGTGCATACACAGGAGAGATCGCTCCGGCTATGCTTACCGATATCGGTGTAAAGTATGTCATCATCGGACATTCCGAGAGAAGAGAGTACTTTGCAGAGACAGATGAGACTGTAAACAAGAAGGTTTTAAAGGCTTTCGAGTACGGTCTTACACCAATCATCTGCTGTGGAGAGACTCTGACTCAGAGAGAGCAGGGTATCACCCTCGACTGGATCCGTCAGCAGATCAAGATCGCTTTCCAGAACGTAACTGCAGAGCAGGCAGCAAGCGCAGTAATCGCTTACGAGCCAATCTGGGCAATCGGAACTGGTAAGGTTGCAACAACCGAGCAGGCACAGGAAGTTTGCGGCGCAATCCGCGCATGCATCGCAGAGGTGTATGACGAGGCAACTGCAGCAGCAATCCGTATCCAGTACGGCGGCAGCGTAAGTGCAGCAAGTGCACCAGAGCTGTTCGCACAGCCGGATATCGATGGCGGTCTTGTAGGCGGCGCATCCTTAAAGCCGGATTTTGGAAAGATTGTAAATTACAACAAGTAATTAATAATTAAATATTTCCGGCTCTGGCTCTGCTTTTTGTAAGGCAGAGCCAGCGCTTTCTAAGGCTTTTTTCGAAATTCGTAAAAGCTTTTTGAAAGCGAATGCCGGCACGAAAGGAATATTATGAGCAAGAAGAAACCAACCGTATTAATGATTCTTGACGGCTATGGCCTGAATGACAAAGTAGAAGGCAATGCTGTAAAGCAGGCAAATACACCTGTTATGGACGATCTGATGGCAAACTGCCCATTCGTAGAGGGACAGGCAAGCGGAATGGCAGTAGGTCTTCCGGAAGGCCAGATGGGTAACTCCGAGGTAGGTCATTTAAATATGGGTGCAGGCCGCATCGTATATCAGGAGCTGACCCGCATCACAAAGTCCATTCAGGACGGCGATTTCTTTGAAAACGAGGCATTCCTCGCAGCGGCAAAGAACTGCAAGGAGAATGGTTCCGCACTTCATCTGATGGGTCTTGTATCAGATGGTGGTGTTCACAGCCACATCAACCACATCTATGGTCTGCTTGAGTTTGCAAAGCGTCAGGGCTTAGACAAGGTATTTATTCACTGCTTCTTAGACGGCCGTGACACACCGCCGGCATCAGGCAAGGAATATGTAACTGCACTTATGGACAAGTGCGAAGAGCTTGGCGTAGGTAAGGTAGCATCCGTTATGGGTCGTTACTACGCAATGGATAGAGATAACCGTTGGGATCGTGTCGAGAAGGCTTACCGTGCACTTCGTTTCGGCGAGGGCAAGCAGGCAAAGTGTGGCGCATGCGCAATTCAGGCATCCTACGATGAGGGTGTTACAGACGAGTTCGTTGTACCGACAGTAGTAGCAAAGGACGGCGAGGCAGTAGGCAAGATTCAGGATAAGGATTCCGTAATCTTCTTCAACTTCCGTCCAGACCGTGCAAGAGAGATGACACACGTATTCTGCGACAACGAGTTTACTGGATTTAATCGCGGAGACGCAAGACCAGACGTAACCTACGTTTGCTTCACCGATTACGATACAACAATCCCGAACAAGCTTGTAGCATTCAATAAGGAAGAAATCACCCATACCTTCGGTGAGTTTTTAGCAGAGAATGGCTTAAAGCAGGCAAGAATCGCAGAGACCGAGAAGTATGCACACGTTACCTTCTTCTTCAATGGCGGTGTAGAGCAGCCAAACGAAGGCGAGGATCGTATCCTTGTAAAGTCCCCGAAGGTTGCAACATACGATTTACAGCCAGAGATGAGCGCATATCAGGTATGCGATAAGCTTGTAGAGGCAATCAAGTCAGAGAAATATGACGTGATCATCATCAACTTCGCAAACCCGGATATGGTAGGTCATACTGGTGTACAGGCTGCAGCAATCAAGGCAGTAGAGACAGTAGACGAGTGCGTAGGAAAGGCAGTAACAGCAATCAAGGAAGTAAACGGACAGCTCTTCATCTGTGCAGACCACGGAAACGCAGAGCAGTTAATCGACTATGAGACAGGCGAGCCATTCACCGCTCATACAACAAACCCAGTACCGTTCATCCTTGTAAATGCAGATCCAGAGTACACCTTACGCGAAGGCGGCTGCTTAGCAGATATCGCACCGACACTGATCGAGCTGATGGGAATGGAACAGCCAAAAGAAATGACAGGAAAGAGTTTGTTAATCAAGAAGTAATTTGTAATACAAAAAAGACCTCCCTCGGGAGGTCTTTTTTTAACATACACGAGAAGCAATTACGCCTTCTTCTTGAATAATGTCTGGCAGCCTTCTTTTGCAAGAACGAGTGACAGAAGAACAAGTAAGCTTCCGATTATTGCACGGATCCAGTTCCACATATCGACTGCGTTTGTGACGTTTGCGTAGATGGTCTGAAGAAGTGAGATTACTGTTACGATAAGCATAAATGCCATTGGGAAGATGAGCATCTTATTGTTTTTGCCGACTTTGCCAAGCCATGAAGCTACGGCTAACAGACCAAGTGCAGCAAGCAGCTGATTGGAAGCACCAAACAATGCCCAGATCTTTGCATAGCCTGTCATACCAAGTGCAATGCCCAGAACTACTGTAATAATTGTAGCAACATAAGGATCTGTTAAAACTCTCTTAACACCAGTAGCGTCCTTGTATGTCTCACCAGGTGCTAACCAGAACTCCTGGAACATATATCTAGCAAGACGAGTTGCAGTATCAAGTGAAGTCAGACAGAATGCAGAAACTGCAAGGATTAACAGTGAGTAGATTACACTCTCTGCACCAGCTAAAAATGGAATCTTTGCGCACATACGAGAGATACCAGTAGCAAATACAGCAGTAGGAGTTACGATTCCGCCTGGAACATACTCACTCCAGATATAGCCAACAGCACATACAGAGATGATTGCAAGTACACACTCAATTAACATGCCGCCGTATGCAATCGGAAGAGCATCCTTCTCGCGGTCAAGCTGCTTAGAAGTAGTACCAGAAGCAACTAATGAATGGAAACCAGAGATTGCACCACATGCAATAGTAACAAACAATGCCGGGAACATAGTTCCAAGAGAAACACCAGAACCAACAGTACCCTTATCAACGAAGCTGGTAAAAGCCGGAATATCAATTGTCGGATGAGCACCGAAGATTCCAATAACAGCGACGATCATCATGCCATACAGTAAGAAAGAGCTTAAATAATCTCTTGGCTGAAGTAAAATCCATACAGGTGTAACAGATGCGATAGCAATATAGATACCAACAATGATCATCCATGTATCACCACTTAAGTAAAGCGGATGCCAGTTCAGACCAATTGCCATACAGGCAATAATAACAGCAACACCGATTACAGTAGCGATTGCGATATGTACATTTTTTCTGTAAACAAAGAAACCAAAAGCAATGGCAACTACGATAAACAGAATAGAAATCATAGCAGTAGAAGCATTTGCGGAGCTGGCTGCAACATCAACTGCACCATCAGCGGTGTATGTAGCTTTAAAAGTATTTGCAACGATAGAAGCAAATGCAGCTACAACAAGAATAAGTGTCAGGTAAGCAAATGTTAAGAAAAGTCTCTTTGCACGCTTGCCAATAGAAGTTTCGATGATCTCACCGATTGACTGACCCTTATTTCTTAATGATGCAAATAATGCACCAAAGTCATGAGTAGCACCGAAGAAGATACCGCCGATCAAAACCCACAGCATAACAGGAATCCAGCCAAAAACAGCGGCCTGAATAGGTCCGTTTATAGGTCCTGCACCAGCGATAGATGAAAAGTGATGACCCATAAGGACAGGAGCCTTAGCCGGAACATAATCCTGACCATCCTCCATTGTGTGAGCAGGAGTCTCTTCCTTATTCTCACCAAGTCCCCACTGCTTTGCCAGCCATCCGCCATAGAAGATGTAACCAGCAACTAAAATGGCAACGCCTACTACGAGAAGTACAACTGCGTTCATTTGTGTTTCCTCCTTTTTTTCGTGACAGAGAGGAGGGTCTGCTTTAGCGGTCGTCCCGCCCAGTTTGTGTAAATCCTTTTCGAAGTACAGTCATATGCTGCGATACGGTAATCCATCCAACCATAAAGCGACATGCGATAGTCTCTGTGACAGCGTGTCTTTTTAATAAGCTTAGGCACTTCAGGGGCTATAGACTCTGCCAGAAAAACGACAGACACATAGGTGTACATGTGGTCCTTTTTCGGTTCCACACGTGACAAGCCTTCCTCAAGCAGTGCATCGTTGTAAGTGCGAAAAGTCTCCTCATCCAAATGGCCAGTTCGTATAAAGAAGACATATTCGTGAGCTTCAGCGGCCCACAGCTGAGCTTTTTTGACCAAGACATACTTTTCAGAAAAAGAATGAAAAGCAGCCTCAGCCGCAACTGAAAGATCCTTGTAAGAGGTATCACGGATGATGTCAAAGTAGTCGCTGTAAGATAACAGCAGCCTCTCAAAAAATTCGTCTGAAGTCAATTCCATAATAACCTCCCAGCCTCTGTCAATGATAAATGTGATAAAGAAATTTTTATCCTGATAAGCGTATCACAAAAAAAATCAAACGACAAGGTACGAATTTAATCTAAACTTAACATATTTTATCCTTTTTTTATAAATAGCATAATTAAAATCATAATTTGTTGATTAAAAAAAGTAAGTATGGTATCCTTCTTCATGGAAGAAAAAAGATATCCGGGGGAAAGAAAGTGATAAAATGGCTGAAAAAACATCTTGCCTTTGACAAAAACAAAGACGCAGACATACAACTAAAAGAGAGCACGCGTGCTCTTAAAAATCCAGGCTGTGGCTGGTATCATATTTACACCTTTGATCTCTCAAAAGAAAGCTTTCTTTATATAGATTGTGAGGAAGAAGAGCTTGTTCTTCTTCTCATTGATATTCATGCGTTTCGTGGCTGTGAGCAAATTCCAAAAGAAGCACTTGAATATTTTTCTAGTATCCTCACCTTCTTTGAGCAGCATGACAAAGGAATAATCCTTCGCATTGTCTACGATACAAAAGGACGAGGAATGGAAAACGAGCCATCATCAATCAAAATCGTCAAAAGTCACATGAAGCAGTTAGGAAGCATCATATGTGAGCACATGAGCAAAAAGGAGAGTCTGCCTGGAAAGATTCTAGTTCATCAGGGACTTTTTGTCGGCAGCTGGGGCGAGATGCACGGCTCCAAATTTCTTACCGAAGCACGAATGAAAGAACTATCTGATACATTTTTAGAGGCCACTAAAGGCAGTTGCCCTATCGCAGTCAGAAAGCCGGTACAATTAAGGCAGCTTAGCTGCCAAAAGACAGCATCTAATATAAACTTCACACTCTTTAATGACGCTATATTTGGCTCAGAGACAGATCTAGGCACATACGGCACAATACAGAAAAGTGCATTGTCTGAAAACAGCGAAAGAGAAAAGACATCTTGGGTGCGAGAAGACGAGCTTTCATGGCAGCAAAGCTTTATGCAGCAAAGCTTTTGCGGAGGAGAGGTGATTGGCGGGATGAACACTGTATCAGAAAGCTCAGGCAATACAGATCACCTACAAAGGACACTTGACTGGCATCAGGTAGTGGCAGACCTTGCAAAGATGCATGTCAGCTACCTAAACAGTATCTACAGTAAAGAAGTACTAGACGACTGGAAGGCACATCGTATTATGTGGAATGGCGAAGAGATAAGCGAATACGACTATATTGGACGTCATATGGGATACCGATTTACTGTCACACAGGTTAAGATATCTAAAAATGTAATCACATTTACAATTAAAAACACCGGCTTTGCCAATCTTTGCGAAGAGGCAGTCTGCAGACTGATCCTTACAGAAAACAACGAAAACATCAAAGCCTTCGAAATAAAAAGTGATCCGCGCACATGGAACAGCGGCACAGATACTGTTATAGAAAGCCCCATTTTGCAAGAAATATGGCCGCAGCAATCACATCAAACAAAGATATTTCTTCAGCTCATACGAAAAAGAGACGGCCGCATAATCGAATGGGCAAACGAAGAATATGATCATAAAGTAGGGGGAGCGATAGTGGAAATTTGAATCTCCTTCTTATTAAAATTCAATTGGCATATGACGGGATATTTGATATACTAAACTATAAATGAGCAAATTTTTAAAAATAACAAAAATGTCCCGATGTAGCTTGTGAAAAAGCTTCAAAAGAACTACAAGATTTGCTCAACTTATACAACTGATCTAAGGGAGTAAGTTGACAAGTTGGTCACTTTAATTATACATCATTCAGCAGTAGGTGTCTTTAGTCTGTGGCGAAATTTGTTATTTACTCATTTATAGATACTCTTGTAAAATATTGCAATATAAATTATAATAAAATCAATATTTGTAGATAATTGTATCTGAGGTATATAGTATATAGTAATTGTATTGCAAAAAATAAGGAGGATATATTGTGTATACAAGCTATACGTATAATATAAATTCTGCAAATAAGCTTGAAATAAATTCTGGCTGTAAATGAATATGGTGAAAGAAAAAGAGGAATATATTTATGAAAGAAAAGAACAAAAAGATAGAAAAGAAAAGGCTTTTGATCTATGCCCATTATTATGTTCCAGATACGGCGTCTACAGGACAAATAGTAAGCGAATTAGCAGAGGGATTATTAGATAATTTTGACATAACAGTAATTTGTGTTGTCCCGTCGTATCTAGGAACAATAGAGCAAAAGTACAAGCAACAAAAGTATTACAATGAAGATATTAACGGTGTAAGAATCCTTCGAGTTCGTGTGCCGGAGTTTGATAAGGCAAATAAGATTAGTCGCGTGAAGAATATTATTTCATATTTTTCAAGAGCAATGTTTGCTACCTTTAAAGTTGGTAAGCAGGATTATGTGTTCTCAATCTCGCAACCGCCTATTCTTGGAGGTTTATTAGGCGTATGGGGAAAATTCATAAAGAAAGCAAAGTTTATTTATAATATTCAAGATTTTAATCCAGAGCAAATACTTGCTGTGGGATATAGTAAGCAAAAGATTCTTGTAGATTTGCTTATGGCACTTGACAAGTTTAGTTGTAGACAGAGCGACATGATTATTACAGTAGGACGAGATTTGATGGAGACTTTGCAGAAGCGATTCTGTAAAGAAAAATTACCGCATACTGTAATGATTAATAATTGGATTGATGAAAAAGAAATATATCCGTTAAATGAGGACGATTCTAATGTAGAAGCATTTAAGAAAAAATACAATTTAGAAAATAAATTTGTGATCATGTATTCTGGGAATATTGGATTGTATTATGACCTTAAAAATATAATTAAGGTTTTAAAAAAATTTCGAAAAGGATATAATGAAAATGGTGTTTATGAGGAAGGTCCTAAAATGTCAGATGGACGGGAAGTAGTATTTGCATTTGTAGGGGCAGGACCAGTTTTGGAAGATTTAATTGAATATAGTAATAAGCATCATTTTGAAAATATTTATTTTATTCCATACCAGGAAAAGTCAAAATTGAAATATAGCTTGAATGCTGGTGATGTTCATTTTTGTGTGAACTCAAAAGGAATAAAAGGTGTTTCGTGCCCATCCAAAGCATATGGAATAATGGCGGCAGGTAAACCAATATTAGGCATATTGGAAAGAGAAACAGAAATTCGAGGATTAATTGAAAAATCAGAATGTGGTATATGTTGTGAGCCTGGAGAGTATTCAGATATTTTTGAGAATATTCAAAGATTTATTGATATGAATCCAGCAGAATTAAAAAAAATGGGGGAAAATGGAAGAAATTATTTGGAGCAACATTTAACAAAAGAGATAAGCATTAGGCGATATGAGGAAGAAATTTTAAAATTGTGAGGTAAATAATATGGCGGCAGACATTACGGCTATTATCTTAACTAGAAATGAAGAAGTCAACATTGCAGATTGTATTAATTCTGTTAAAGCAATTGCAAAACGTATTGTAGTAATAGATAGTTACAGTACAGATAAGACGGTTGAGATTGCGCAAGAGTGTGGGGCAGAGGTATATAAGCATAAATTTGAAAATTATGCAAAGCAGTATATGTATGGGGTTGAAAAAGCACAGATCAAAACGATGTGGACATTACGAATTGATGCCGATGAGCGCTTGACAGCAAAATCAGGTGCAGAATTGGAACAATTGTGCAACGAGAATGTCAATACAAATGTGTCTGGCATTGTTTTGAGATTTAAAAAAAATTTTTTGGGCAAAGATTTGTACCATGGAGGAGTATATCCTTGGAAAAAGCTATCATGTTATAAGTCAAAGTTTGGAAAAATTGAAAATCGCAATATGGATGAACATATTATTCTTTCATCAGGCAAAACAGTTGAAATGAAATCAGATTGTTTACATTTTGATTTTAAAAACCTTGAATATTTTGTTAATAAACATAATTGGTATTCATCCAGAGAAACTGTTGATTACTTTGAAAATATAACTGATAAAAAAGACAAAAGTGAACTTGATTTAAAAACTTGGATAAAAATGAACTTATATTATAAACTTCCACTGGGAATGCGTGCACATTTATACTATTTATATCGCTATTATATTCTCAGAGGTTTTCTTGATGGAAAAGAAGGTAAGATATATGCTTTTTTGCAAGCGTATTGGTATCGTTATTTGGTAGATGCTAAAATATATGAGTGCAAAAAAATGAATACGCGTTACAAAATAAATGGAGTATTAAAGTAATTAGAAAGCGGTATGTAGGAAATGGTTTTTAAAGCAAATTTAAAAAAAAGGTTATATGATATGCCAGAGTGGGCAATTGATCTTTTTTACTTTGGCTACAATAGAGTAAAATATCCGGATTTAGTAGAGAAAAAGAAAAAGTATGGAATGTTAAATCCAGATAGTACCTTTTACGTAATTCGTCCGCGGCGAGATTCTGTGGAAGGGTTAATGTCGCTACTACTATATGTTTGTGAACAAATCAGCTATGCAGAAAAAAAGGGATGGATACCAGTAGTTGATTTCCAGAATTATAAAACACAATACAATTGTTCAGATGGCAAAAATTCATGGGAGATTTTTTTTAAGCAATTAAATGGGCAATCATTGAATGCGGTATATCAGAGTAAAAAAGTGGTGCTATCTGGAATAAATGCATCAAGAAAGGCAGAGAGCTATTTTAAGGAAAAATCGGTTAATGAGACTGATATTAAAAAGGTACATGCACTTTTTGAAAAGTATATCCAGTGTTCTGATGAAGTAGAAAGACTGTTAATGCAAGAAAAAAGGAAAATTGTCCCTGAACGAAGCCTTGGGTTGTATTTGCGTGGAACAGATTACGTGAAATTAAGGCCAACAGGTGAGGCAGTGCAACCATCGATTGAGCAGGCACTTGAAGTAGCAGATAAGTATATGGAGCAGTTTGACTTAAATAAAGTTTTTTTAGTAACGGAAGATGCACAAGTATATGAGAAAGTTTTTGAACACTATAAGGAGAAATTGATGATAACATCATTTGATGTGTTCATTTCAAAATATAGTGCAAAAAATTTTTTGGCAGAAGATGATGCAATAAAAGAGTTAGGGGAAAGCCCTTATACTAGAGGAATAAATTACCTGACAAAAATAAAATTGTTATCAGAATGTAAATGTATTGTAGGAGGAAAGACCTGTGGATCTTGGGCAGCATGTGCATTTGCCAGTTCACAAACGAAGAAGTACATTTTTGAATTGGGTAATTATTAAGGAGAGAAGCAATGAAAAAATTGGTAGTTCTTTTGGCTTCGTACAACGGGGAAAAATACATTGCAGAACAGCTAGATAGTATTTTTAACCAAATTTGTTCTGCGAAGATACAGGTTGTTGTGCGGGATGATGGTTCAACGGATCATACGATACAAATTGTTGAAGAGTATCAAAAACGATATCAAGATCAACTAATTTTGTACAAGGAAAAAAATGTTGGAATATATAAAAGTTTCATGCGTTTGATTCAGTTAGCACCAGAAGCTGAATACTATGCATTTTCTGATCAGGATGATGTTTGGGTAAGTAACAAAGCATCTGTTGCGATAGAGAAAATAGATGAAAAACAAAAAGTACCATGTTTATTTTATTCAGGCTATGATGTTGTAGATCAGAATTTAAATAAAATGAATTCGGTGTATGAAGAAGATGATGAGGCGTGTCATTCTGTGACGCAAATCCTTTTTCAAAATAGAGTACCTGGATGCACGATGGTGTTCAATCGTGAATTAATGTGTACTCTTAAGAAAATTAAATTAGATACTGTACAGATGCACGATGCATATGTATGTGCGGTTGCATATTGTTTTGGTGTGGTCATAAGTAGTAGTGAGAGCTTGATTTTATACCGACAACATAGTAACAATACGCTTGGATTTAACAAAAAGAAAAAACATTTTGGAAAATGGCTTGCAGAAAAGAAAAAACTTTTCAAAGAGAGGGAGCCGTATCATATGGATCAAATTGCTCAGGCGATTTTGCAAGAATCTGAAGGCAAAATTTCACAGGAAAGCAGAGCAGAATTGCAGAGAATTGCAACGTATCGGTGCAATATGCGATCACGTCTACAACTGTTTTTTAGCAGAGACACAAGTCGCGAGGATATAAATACTGCAATTTCGGTTAAATGTAAGATTTTATTCTGTTTGTTTTAGGAGGAAAATGTGGAGACCTTAAAAAAACAAAAGATAATGGATCAATATATAATCATATTGTTTTTCTTATTTGGAGTCTTTTCACCGATGCCAGTTATACAGATTAGGTCATACACACCTTATGTTTTGTTAATATCATTGGTGGTGGTATTGATTATAGGAAATTGGATTCAAAATTGTATTCAAAATAAAAATAATTGGGGAAGAGAAAAGATATTGGAGATACGCAAAATGATCGACAAAAAATTTATACTTGTTCTGGTCAGTATGTTTATCTCCTATGGAATGTGTATTTGGAAAATGCCATCTTCCTGGAAGAGTGGATGGGCAACATCAATGATATTGACAATTATGATGGTCATTGTATATTGCTTTTGGGTTAGCAAAGATGGCAGGTCAAGCGCCAGAGCATTTATTCATGGAATATACATATCTTCTGTCATACAGATGGTATGGGGATACGGCCAATATATTTTATATTATATATGCAAGTTTGATATTAACAATGCAATATTTCGAGATTTGCTGTATATGGTGGAGGAAGCATCACAACTTCAATTTGAAAAATTAAAAGTAAGTGGTCTATGTTGGAATGCGGGAAACCTATGCCCTTTAGTGTTGTTTGGATTTGTTTATTCAGATAATAAGATTGTTAAGCTAGGATTTATTATTTTGTCGTTTATCTCAGGAAGTAGAACGATGGAATTGGGTATGCTGATGTGTATTGGTCTTACAGCGTTGATATATTGTATTAAATTTATAAAAAGAAAAAAAATAGATGTCCGTTTCAAACAAGCTGTAAAAAATAGTAAAGCAGTTTGTTTGTTAAAAAAACAAAAAACAAGAAATCTTACAATTGCGATTATTGTGTTAATTGCTGGAATTGTCATATGTGGTATGTTTATGGGTGTTTATCAGGTGTTTCTTACATTGCAAAGAAAATGGGGAGATGCCAGTGGTGTTCAACATATGTATTATTATACAACGATACCAGAGATTTTTGAAAAAAATAGCATCTTGCATAATTTGTTCGGCTTTGGACCAGGGTGTTCAGGTTATCCATTGGCGTCCATTTTTAATATTTATAACGAGGGGGGACGTTGGACAGTTGAGAGCGATTATGTAAATCGTTTATGGAGTTACGGTGGTATTGGATTTATTATTTATTATATATGGTATATTAGCAATGCAATTAAATGCAGTAAAAAAGATTGGAAGTATATCGTACTATTTGGAACATTTCTGTTTCAAGGTATTTTTTATAATATAATTTTTAACTGGGTAGAATTATTGATTATTGCATTGTTTATTACAAAAAAACGTCTGCATTCCAAATCTACCTTAAAATGAGAAAAAATAGGAGAAAGCAAATGAGCAAGAAAAAAGTAAAGACAATCGCTTTTTATCTTCCACAGTTTCATACAATACCAGAAAATGATGAAGCGTACGGAAAAGGATTTACGGAATGGGTAAATACCAAAAAAGCAAAGCCACTATTTGATGGTCAATATCAGCCAAGGACACCGTTGAACGAAAACTATTATTGTCTGCTAGATGAAGGCGTTATGGAGAAGCAGATAAAATTAGCCAAGGAGAATGGAGTTTACGGATTTTGTTATTATCACTATTGGTTTAAAAATGGAAAAAAATTGCTTGAGAAGCCAATTGAAAAAATGCTTCAAGATCCGTCATTGGATATGCCGTTTTGCCTTTGTTGGGCAAATGAAAACTGGTCTAAGCGCTGGGATGGAGGAGATAACGGTATTATTGTATCGCAAGATTATGGGGATGAAGAAGATTTAAAAAGACATGTAGATTATCTATGTCAGTTTTTTAAGGATTCAAGATATATAAAGAAAGATGGAAAACCAATTTTATTGATTTATAAACTAGATCTCATTCCAAATTTGGAAAAAACACTTTCTATAATTAGAAAAAGAGTAAAGAAAAATGGTTTTCCAGGTGTAGAGATTATTGGACAGTATCCTAAATTTTATCTTGAAAAGAATAACCTTCAGTTATTGGATGGATATGTTCAGTTTCAACCGAGATTCATTCAAGAACAACTCATGGCAGATAGTCATAGCGGTATTGTAAATGCTATAAAAAGAATCATGATCAAATTGGGATTGAGAATGGTAGGAAGAAAGATACGAAAGATATTTGTAAAATCATATCGTGATGATTATGAGAAAAAGCTTGAAATAAGAGATTATGATGCAGACTGGAATCAAATTTTAAATTATAAGGTAAAAGATCCAACATTATATGCGGGTGCATTTGTAGATTGGGATAACACACCTCGTAATGTAAATGGATTAGTCTACACGGCTGCATCGCCAGAAAAATTTGAAAAATATATGAAGTTATTGTTAGAAAAAGTGAAAAAAGAATACAAGACAGAATATATTTTTATTAATGCATGGAACGAATGGGCAGAGGGAGCTTATTTGGAGCCTGATGAAAAATATGGCTATGCTTATTTACATGCATTAAAGCGCGTAATGGAATCACAAAATTGAGGAAGTGAAATATGTTTATAGTAGGAATGTCAGGTGGTCTAGGAAACCAGATGTACGAGTACGCATTTTATGAGGCGTTGAGAAAACATTATGGCAATAGTGCTGTAAAGATGGATGTTTTTAAGACTCGAAAATTAGAGCATAACGGATATGAGTTAAAGAATGTATTTGGAATTGACGTAGCACAAGCAAATGCAAAAGAGATTTGCCAGCTATCATCTATGGTTCCACACGATGCCTTTTTGGGAGAAATTCGCTCGAAAGTTAAGAAAAAGCTATTTTACAAAGGTATAATCAAATGCAATCAATGGGATCAGCCAGACTATACAGCATATTATCCAGAAGTATTTCAGTTTGACAAGAGCAGTTCTTTATACTTTAATGGGGTATGGGCAAATGAAAAATATTTTAAAGATATTGCGTCATATCTTATAGAAAAGTTTCAATTTCAAAAAGAATTGGATGAAAAAAACAAAAAGACTGTTCAGGAAATGAAAAATACGGAATCTGTTGGTGTTCATATACGTAGAGGAGATTATGCTCAATTTGGTGCCAATATTGTTTCATCTGGGTATTATCAGTCTGCATTACAGTATATACAATCAAAAACAAATAAACAAATAAAGGTATATGTATTTTCAAATGATAATGAGGAAGCTAGAAAAGTTATTGGAAATCAGTATGATGCCTGTTTTGTTGACTGGAATACGGGAAAACAATCGTATCGAGATATGCAGTTAATGAGTTGTTGCAAAAATAATATTACGGCGAATAGTTCATTTAGTTTTTGGGGTGCTTACTTGAATCAATATAAAAATAAAATTGTGATTGCACCAACTGCAACATTTTCGCCAAATAATCAGTTTCCATTCACTGCTGACGGTTGGATAAACATGGATGAGAGCGGAAGAATAGTGGCAGGTAACTCTTGACATGCTTTGTGGAAAGTATTATAAATACAAACGAAAACATTAGCATTTGAAGATTTAAGGAGGGTTAAAAAGTGAAAACGAAAAATGTCATGAGAAACTTGATGAAAATATTCTTAGCATTTGTAATAACTGTTGTGTTTTTACAAAGCAGTATGATGACTGTTTCAGCAGCGTCTTATTCAGAAATTGAGAAAAAATATCAAGCGGTATATGATTATAATTTTTATAGGACGCACAATGCTGATTTACAAAATGCATTTGGAAGTGATGAGGCGCGGTACATTAACCATTTTATACAAAGCGGAATGGCAGAGGGTCGCCAGGCAAAACAACAATTTAATTTAACCATATACAAAAGCAATTATGCGGATTTACGTCAAGCATTTGGTAATAATAATGTGGCATATTATGAACATTATGTAAATGCTGGTCAATCTGAAGGAAGAAATGCGCAAACTCTGATTGGCTCAACTGTATATGGTGGTGTGGATTATTCTGCCGTATATCAGTATGAGTATTATAAAGCAAACAATCCAGATCTTGCACAGGTATTTGGAGATAATCCAGATAGTTACATAGCTCATTTTGTTAATTCAGGAATGGCGGAAGGTCGTCAGGCAAAACAACAATTTAATTTATCTATATACAAAAGTAACTATGCAGATTTAAGCCAAGTATTTGGCAATAACAATGTAGCATATTACAAACACTATATGAATACAGGTCAGTTCGAAGGAAGAAATGCGCAAACTCTGATTGGCTCAACTGTGTATGGTGGTGTGGATTATTCTGCCGTATATCAGTATGAGTATTATAAAGCAAATAATCCAGATCTTGCAAAGGTATTTGGGAATAATCCAGAGAGTTATTTGGCTCATTTTGTTAATTCGGGAATGTCAGAAGGCCGTCAGGCTAACAGTGAATTTAATCTGGCAGCATATAAATATAATTATAGTGATTTGTGTGTGGCTTTTGGGGATAATAATAAAGCATATTATATGCATTATATATCGACTGGCAAAGCAGAAGGAAGAAATGCTAAGAGTAAGTTTGTGACAACTGTATACGGTGGCGTTAACTATGCTGCAGTGTATAAATATGAAGAATATAAAAATTACAATACTGACTTAGTTGCGGCATTTGGAAATGATCCGCAGCGTTATCTGGAGCATTTTGTAAATACAGGAATGGCAGAAGGTCGTCAAGGAAACAGTGAGTTTAATCTTTCTATATACAAGGCAAATTATGCTGATCTGTGTAGTGCATTTGGTAATAATAATGTTGCATATTATCGTCATTACATGAATTCAGGAAAAGCAGAAGGAAGAAATGCTAAGATAAAGTTGTCATCAGTAGTATATGGAGGTGTAGATTATTCAGCTGTTTATCGCTATCAGGATTATAAAAATTTAAATCCAGATTTGAAAAATGCCTTTGGTGATAATGAAAGTAGCTATTTAGCTCATTTTGTAAATACAGGAATGGCAGAGGGTCGTCAGGGAAATGTTGAATTTAATTTGGCGATATACAAGAAAAATTACAGCGATCTTTGCAAGGCATTTGGAAATAACAATGAAAGATATTATCGTCATTACATGAATTCAGGAAAAGCAGAAGGAAGAAATGCGAGTCAGATAATAGTGGCGAGTATTACATTTGACGCAAATGGAGGCTATTTAACGGATGCGAGTGGACAACATGTGAATAGCTTGAAACAGAGTTTTAGAAGAGATCATGCGATTTCATTTCCATCTGGTGTAGATGTATATAATAATAATAAAGTGTTTGCCGGATGGTATGCAAATAAGGCTGGAACAGGAAATAAAGTGACAGAAGAAGATATCACTTGGGGAACAAATATGGTTTTGTATGCAAAATGGCAGACTCCGTATACAGTTACATTTAATGCAAATGGAGGTTATTTTGATGGTGACGGCCAGAAAACGACATTAAAGATTAATGGATCTAACATTACAGTGCAGCCAATACCAGAGCATGCAGATAAACATAATATTTTTTCGGGTTGGTATTATGATGCCGCATGTACACAGGCAGTTGGAAACTTACAGAATTATACAATAACGAAAGATATTGTATTTTATGCAAAATGGGAAAGCGGATGCACTGTTACGTTTCAGGCAAACGGAGGCTACTTTGAAAGTACAGGAATAGAGATTTATCAATGTGCTGTAAAGAGAGGTTCAACTGTTTTAGGTGTTGTAAATCCGATTCGTAAGGATTCTGGAGTGAAGTTTTGTGGATGGTATCTTGAGGCGAGTGGTGTAAATGCAGTAAATCTTGATTCATATGCGATTAGTACCGACATTACATTCTACGCAAAATGGGAAACGGATACTTGCAAAATCGTTTTTGATGCAAACGGAGGCTATTTTGCACATAGCTATCAGGAACAAAACATTGAATATTGGTCAAAGGGACTTATGATGCATGAAGCGGTTGAACCAGCGCATTATGATGAACGAAAATATTTTGATGGTTGGTATTATGATAAGGCATGCACTTCTCCAGTTGGTAATCTTACAGATTACACTGTGACAGGCAATATTACATTTTATGCAAAATGGGAAGATGGATATCTTGTTACTCTTAATGCGAATGGAGGCTATTTTACGCATAATAATATGGCTACATATCGTTATTCCGTGCAAAGAAATTCCAGAATGTGGGGGACAATTGTTCCGGTGAATTCAGGTAAGACATTTAGCGGATGGTATTATGACGCAGCATGCACAAAAGCAGTGGGTGATGTTGCAAATTATATGGTAAGTGGTGATATTACATTCTATGCAAAGTGGATTAGTATGACAAGAGCAATAAGCGAAGAGTCAGGTCTTCTTCAAGAAGAGACAATTAACAACGAAACAGAGAACGTATTTGCAAGTGAGCCTGAGACAGAAGCAAACAGTGAGCCTGAGACAGAAGCAAACAGTGAGCCTGAGACAGAAGCAAATAGTGAGCCTGAGACGAACTAATAGTCAGATTGCAGGATAAAGAATGCAAAAAAAGGAATTTGAACTAGAGAGGGTTTTTGAATGAAGAAACGGTCACTCACGTTTAATACGTTTATTTATGGTTTTCGGACGATTATTAATTTTATTTTTCCTTTGATCACATTTCCGTATGCGTCGAGAGTATTGGCAGTGGATTCTATGGGTAAAGTTAATTTCTCAACATCGATAGTGAGCTATTTTTCTCTGTTAGCTGGTTTGGGCATTCAGACTTTTGCGATAAGAGAGGGAGCAAAGATAAGAGAAGATCAGGAAAAGGCAAGTGAATTTTGTTCTGAGATTTTTACGCTGAATCTAATTACGACAGCGCTTGCTTATGCATTGTTTTTGGTAATGCTTATTTGCAATAAAAAATGGCATGAGTATACAGGGATTATGCTGATTATAAGTCTTACAATTCCATTGACGACCATTGGAATGGAGTGGGTGTTTGCTATTTATGAGGACTTCTTTTATATTACAGTTCGAAGCGTAATTGTACAGATGGCCTCGGTTGTGTTTTTGTTCCTATTTGTAAAAAATGATAAGGACTTATATATGTATGCTGTGTATACCGTATTTTCAGCGGTTGGAGCAAATCTCTTAAATGTATTTCTTGTTCATAAGCATGTTAACATTCGACTTCATATCAGTAAGAAGATTTTGCCGTGTATGAAACCAATTTTAATTTTGTTTGCATCTGCCGCAGCATGTCAGGTTTATCTGTATTCAGATACAACGATTTTAGGGTATCTCACATCTGACACTGATGTAGCCAAATACAATGCAGCAGTAAAGGTTTATAATCTGGCAAAAAATGTGTTGCTTGTTATTGGAACGGTCAGTATGCCACGATTGGCAGGTCTTCTTTCAGATGAAAGTCTGGAACGCTATAAAGTGCTTTTTACTAAGCTTTTTAATGTGCTCATTCTTTTAATTGTGCCATGTGTGGTCGGTCTTCTTGTAGTGGGAAAAAATGCCATTATCATTTTTGCAGGAATGAGATATGAACAGGCTGGAGCCATTTTGCAGATTCTTGCGTTTGCAGTTCCGGCAAGTATATTGGGAAGCTTTGTGGCATCAGCCGGACTTGTTTTGTTTGGAAAAGAATTGTTAATCTTAAAGGCAACAATTGTGGCAGCAATTCTTAATATTGTGTTGAATCTGCTGCTGATTCCATATGTGGGTGTTTCAGCAGCTGCAATGACCACTGTTTTATCGGAATATGTAGCATTTTTCATTGAATATCGGGGATTGCAGGAGAAAAAAATTGTTGGAGACATACGAAAGAACACGATCCAGACAGGCGTTGCAAGTGCGATTATGGGCGTGGTTTGTTGGGGCATTCAGAGATTGCTTGGAAGTTTTCTAATCATAGGAACAGTTTGCAGTGTTATGGCTGGAGCAGTTATGTATGCGATTCTTCTTCATTGGCAGAAAAATGATTTATTTGATGAACTGTATGTAAAGATGAAAACAAAAATTTTAAGAAAATAAAGAGTGAGAAAGATGCGTGTAGTATATTTTGGAGATGGGAGTATTCAAGTATTGCTTTTTTTAGAAAAATGTGATAGACTTTAGTACTTGAAAGCACCAACGCACAAAAGCGGATTGTTGGGGACAGGTTATGCTTGTTCCCATCATTTCGTTAAAAGAAAAGGAGACCACCATTATGAATATGGAATTTTACAGAAAGCTTCCGACTCCAAAGGAGTTAAAGGAAGAATTTCCTGCCAGCGATAAAATCCAGAAAATCAAAGCAGAAAGAGACGCAAAGATCCGCGCTATCTTCGAAGGAAAAAACGATAAGCTGTTGCTTGTCATCGGACCATGCTCCGCTGACAGAGAAGATGCCGTATTAGAATATATTGGACGTTTAGTAAAAGTACAGGAAAAGGTAAAGGATAAGATCTTTATTATCCCGCGTATCTACACAAACAAGCCGCGTACAGTAGGTACAGGCTACAAGGGTATGCTTCATCAGCCGGACCCGGAGAAAAAGGAAGATATGCTAAAGGGCATCATCTCAATCCGAGAGCTGCATAAGCGTGCAATCGAAGAGACAGGCTTTACATGTGCAGACGAAATGCTATACCCGGAAAACCATCGTTATCTGTCAGATCTTCTTTCATATGTTGCCGTAGGTGCACGTTCAGTAGAAAACCAGCAGCATCGTCTTACAGCATCAGGACTTGAGATTCCTGTCGGCATGAAAAACCCGACAGGCGGTGACATCAGCGTAATGTTAAATTCCATCGTGGCAGCACAAAACAGCCACACATTCCTCTACAGAGGCTGGGAAGTAAAAAGCCACGGCAATCCATACACCCATGCAATCCTTCGCGGCTACGTAGACAAATTTGGAAACAACATGCCAAATTATCACTATGAGGATATCAGAAATCTCTACGAGCAGTATCAAAAGAGAAATCTGCCAAACATGGGAGTAATCATCGATACAAACCATTCAAACTCCGGAAAGCAGTACGAAGAGCAGATTCGAATCAGCAAAGACGTTATGCACAGCTGCCACGTATCACCAGATCTTCATAAGTTTGTAAAGGGACTCATGATCGAAAGTTATTTAGAGGATGGCAGCCAGAAGGTAGAAGAACACTGCTATGGAAAATCCATCACCGATCCATGCCTTGGATGGGACAAAACAGAAAAGCTGATTTATGATTTGGCTGATCTGTGGTAAATTAGGAAAACGAAAAGAGTTGGCGAGGATATGGTTCTCACCAGCTCTTTTTGTGACAAAGACTGTTGAAAAATGTTGTCATTTGATGTTGACAGAATTTTGCGAAAGTAGCATAATAGTAGGAGAATGTGTAAGTCTGCCTGAAATGCATGAAAGAAAACGCATTAAAACAGGAAAATAGGAGGAGAAAGATGTTAGAACAGCTGAAAAAAGAAGTGTACGAAGCAAACATGGATCTTGTTGCTAAGGGTATGGTTATTTATACTTGGGGCAATGTCAGCGGTATTGACCGTGAAAAAGGTCTTGTCGTTATTAAGCCAAGTGGTGTTGATTATGCGACTATGACATGGGAAGATATGGTTGTAGTTGACATGGAAGGAAATGTTGTAGAGGGTAAGTATAAGCCGTCTTCTGACACACCAACTCACCTTGTGATCTATAAGGCGTTTTCACAGACTGGTGGTGTTGTACATACACATTCCACATATGGTGTTACCTTCGCACAGGCAGGTTTGGATATTCCGGCATTTGGTACCACACATGCCGATTATTTCTATGGTGACATTCCGTGTACCAGAGATTTGACTGCACAGGAGATCGAGGAAGCATACGAGTTAAATACTGGTAATGTCATCGTTGAGACATTTGCAGGAAAGGATCCGATGGCTGTACCGGGTGTTGTTGTAAAGAACCATGGCCCGTTTGCATGGGGACGCACACCGGCAGGTGCTGTGTACAATGCAGTTGTTCTCGATAAGGTTGCTGAGATGGCTTACAACACTATGACATTAAACCCAAGAACACAGCGAGTTCATCAGTATCTGCTCGACAAGCACTATTTCCGTAAGCATGGTGCAAATGCATATTACGGACAGGGAAGCGAGGATCATTGATCTTTTACTGACCACATTACGTGACAAAGTCCATTTGTCACGATTTATTAAGAATTTAGCAAGAAGGAGAACTTTCCTCTATGGAGATGGAAAAAAGAATCAACTCGCAGGAACAGGAAGAAGATGTAATTGATCTTATGGAGATTGCACGTCTTTTGCTTCACAAATGGAAGCTTTTGTTCATTGCACTTTTGGCAGGAGCAGTAGTAGGCGGCGCATACTGTGCATTTTTGCTTGAGACAACATACCGCGCAGAAGCCAGTCTTTACATTACAAGCAATGAGTCGCTCTTGTCTTTCTCAGATCTGCAGTTAAGTTCAGCGCTGACAGAGGACTATGCATACATTATCAAGAGCCGTACCGTTCTTGAGCGTGTAATCGATGAGCAGCAGCTTGATATGGACTATAAGCAGCTTGGCGAGATTGTTACGGTAACAAACCCAGATTCCAGCCATGTAATTCGTATCGGCGTTACGACAACTGATCCACAGATGAGCCGCAACATTGCAAACTCTCTGTTAAACATCAGTGCGGATCAGATCAATCAGATCGTCGGAAATGGTATGCCGTCTGTAATTGATGAGTCTGTTATTCATGCAGTTGCAGAGGTAAAGCCGAGCATGAAGAAGTACTGTGCATTAGGCGGTATTCTTCTGTTTGTACTTGCAGCAGGTGTATTGATTGTGCGTATGCTTATGGATACAACAATCAAATCAGAGGATGATGTCACACGTTATCTGGGTGTTCCGCTTCTGGCCAGCGTTCCATATGCAAAGAATTTCGGAAAGGAGAAAAAGAAATGATGGAATCCATACCGAATTTAAACGAAGCGAGACTAAAAATTGTCTATCCTCAGATTGCGGATCTTCCATATGCAGCACAGGAGGCTGTGAATATCCTTCGAGGAAATCTTCAGTTGAGTGGAAAAGGCATTCAGGCCATTGCAGTTACCAGTGCTAGTAAGGAGGAGGGAAAATCCTCTGTTGCAATTCAGCTTACAAAGAGCTTTGCTGCATTGAATAAGGCTGTTGTCTACGTAGACTGTGATATTCGTAAGTCTAAGACACTGCGCCGTTACCAGATTAATGAGCAGGTGGTTGGTCTTACTGAGTATCTGAGTGGAAACTGCCGTCTTGAGAATATAGTATACCGCACCGATAATCCAAATATGGATATGGTATTTACAGGAGCAGCTGCTCCGAATCCAAGTGAACTGTTGTCTGATACGATGTTTGAACAGTTTTTGGAAATTTTGAAGGCAAATTATGACTATGTCATTGTCGATACGCCGCCGATCAATGCGGTTATCGATGGCGCGATTGTGGCAAAGAGCTGTGATGGAACCGTTATGGTGCTTGAGCAGGGCGTGACTGAGCGCGCAGAGGCGATCCGTATGAAGCGTCAGCTGACATATGCCGGTGTAAAGATTATTGGAGCCGTTCTGAATAAGGTTGGTGCTGATCCAAACGGTTATGGTTATGGTTACGGCTACGGATATGGCTATGGTTACGGATATGGCTATGGCGAAGAACAAAATGATAAGAAAAAGAAGAGCAAAAAATAATGGACAGCAAGCAACGCATAGATAGCACTTCGAGACATCATGGACATCACAAGCACCATAGACACCACCGCCATGGAAGAAACAAAAAGCCACTTGTGATTGGGATTATAGTTGCAGCAGTGGCTGTCGCACTTGGCAGCGCATCTGTTGTAAATCAGCTGAACAGGCGAAAAAATTATCACGTTACCGGTACAAATTCAGTTGACGTGGGTGCCGGATATCGTTATACTGAGTACAACGGTAAAAAATATCAGTATAATAACCGTGTAACTACACTTCTCTATGCCGGTCTAGACTCATTTGATGAGTTAAAACAGACAGCCACTTATGGTGATAAAGCCAGAGCGGACAGCATTATGCTGATTGTGCTTGATGAGGTAAGCAAGAAAATGTCTGTTGTCGCGATCAACCGTGATACGATGACAGAGGTTCACCGCTTTAGCCGAAATGGCGATGATTTAGGTGTCTATGTGACGCACCTTGGTTATGCCTACACGAACGGGGATGGCGGTGAGGCTAGCTGTGAGAATTTAAAGACAGCCGTCAGCACTTTATTTAACAATCTTCCGATTGATGGATATATGGTATCAAACCAGACATCAATTGTGATGATAAATGATCTAGTTGGCGGTGTCACCGTTACGGTTCCAAACGATGACTTAGCTGCAAAATATCCAGAATTAACAACAGGCAATGTCGTGACACTGGATGAATCCAATGTCCGCGCCTATGTGCAGCAGCGAGATACGGCTGTTGACTTTAGTAATGAGGGACGTATTGAGAGACAAAAAAGCTTTGTCTTGTCCTTTATGGATGAGTTTGGAGCCATGGTAAAAGAGGATGCATCGTCTGTATGGGATAGTTTAGAAGCATGCAGCGACTGGATGCAGACCGATATCACCAAAAACAAATATCTATCCCTGGCAGATGCATTTAGCAACACGAACCTAACACCGGACAGCTATTATATACTTGAGGGCGAGGATCAGCTTGGTGAGCTTCATGATGAGTTTTATTATGATGAGGATGCACTTCAGGAATTGATAATAAAACTTTTCTATCGCGAAATATAAAAAGGCGAAGAAAAGAAAAATTAATTTATTAATTTGAAACCCACCATAGTGGGCGTACCACTAGTGTTAATAAAACAATAGTGAGGAAGGAGAAAACTATGAAAAAACTGACTGCAGGTTTCTGCGTAATCGCATTGGCTGCTGTTCCAACCGCACAGGCTATGGCTGCCCCGAGTATCGGAGCATCTGGCCCGAAGGATCCAGTAGTGGAAGAGGGAACACTTGACCTGAAAGATGGCGCAAAGCTCGTTATTAAGGAAGTTACCCCAGATCTGTATGAGGATAATGATGTAGCAGATGTTGTTGAGAATTTCAATGATGAAGAGAAACTGACTTCTGTTATGGAGGTAAACAACAGCTTACAGCTGAAGCTTTCCGATGCACAGGCAGACGCACCGGAACTGGCAGAGGGTGAGACCATTGTTGTTAAAGATCAGGGTCGCGTTGAGTATGAGAATAAGGATGTTGAGACTGCTGTAAAGGCATTCAACGAAAAGTTTAGTACATTTGAGATTCACATTAGCAAAGATGGAGAAGAGAAGACATACGTATCTACAGCTAAGTCACTTGCTGATTTTGTAAAGGATTTAAAGGAAGCACTGGCAGATGCGGGTGTTGAGGCTGAGACAGAAGCTGAGTCTGAGAGTGAAGTTGAGGCAGTAAGCGAAGCTGAGAGTGAAAGCGAAACTGAAGCAGTAAGCGAAGCTGAGACTGACGCAGAAGATGCAGAGGAAGAGACTGCTGTAACAAACAATGGTACTGAGATAAACTTAAATGATTACAAGGCAATGTTTGCAATGGCAGATATGCTTGTTGATGATTCTAAGGCACTTCAGGTTAAGGAGACTGGTGAGTTTAAGCTGACCATGACTATTGATGCACTGAAGGGTATGAATGCAGAAGATCTTTTATTTGTTACCACAAACCCAGATGACGGAACTATTTCCTTTATCGAGCCGGATGAGTTTGACGCTGAGACTGGAACAATCACTGGTACATTCAACCATGTAGGACCGTTTACCATCGCTACAAAGGGTGAGTTTGAGGTACAGCCGCAGGTTACAAATAAGGACAACGTAATTCTGCCGCAGCAGTACGAGGCACTGACTTCCTTTGTTGATCTGGCAATCGAGGATCTGGATGCAATTTCCTACGATATGGATGGACACGTACAGGTTAAGTTTACTTGTGAGCTGACTGTTGGTATGGACGAGGAAGATCTTGCTCTTATGACCATCGATCAGGAAACCAAGGAAATGAAGTATCTTGAGCTTGATAAGTTCGACGAGAAGACTGGTGAGATCACTGTTACCTTCGAGAACCTTGGACCGTTTGTTGTTATGACAAAGGTTATCCCGGATGAGGATATCACTGTTGTAGACGAGGAAGAGGAAACTTCTGAGGAAGCAACCGAGGCTGAGACATCTGAGGCTGCAACAGAGGAAGCAACCGAAGAAGAAACATCTGCAGCAGCTAAGGAGAGCAAATAATTTGACTGACAAAGGAGTTTTGTGATGGCAGGCAACAGACGACGTAAGCAGGATAATTCAGGTGTGCATGCGTTTTTGTATGTACTGGTTGTACTGGTACTGCTTTGCGGTATGGGCTACCTGTTTTACTACTCCCGTTCACAGGCAAATGAACGTCAGGAGTACATAAGAGAGTTAGAAAGTAAGGAAGCGGCAACGAAGGATGTGGTGCAGGTAACTGTGCCAGCAGAGCCAGAGAGTGAGACAATAAGCGAGGCAGAAAGCAGTATGCCAGAGGCCCAGACCGAAACTCAGACAGAAACTCAGACCGAGATTCTGTCTGAATCTGAGACTGAAAGTCATCTGGAAAGTGAGTCAGAGACTACGAGCGAGACAGAGTCACAAAGTATTGTAACAGAGTCAGCTAAAAGTACAGAAGCAGATTTGTTTTCTGCAGATAACCCACGAATTATTGTGTTAAATGGAACTGGAAAAGCCGGTGTTGCTGCTTACTGGAAGCGTTTCCTTCAGGGAAAGGGCTTCACAAACGTTGTAATGGCAGATTATAAGGGAGAGATTAGTGATCACACTGTTGTCTACGTGACGGCAGGTGGAAATGCACCGGAAGGTGTATATGACCTTTTCCCAAATGCGGAATACCGCGAGGAAGGACTTGATAGTGCCGACCCTAATGCCGATACAAACGTGAAGATACCAGACAGCCAGAAGAAATTTGATTTCTATGATGTGTGGATTTTAGTCGGAAAAGACGACGCACTGCATGATTAAGACAAGATAAGAGAAAGACCGCAGAAGCTGTGTTAAAGCATGGTGGAAGCGGTCTTTTAAGGGGGTGCGGACGCTTTCTTGGACCTGAATTAAGCAATTCCAAGACTGCGTCTAT
>OGDN01001261.1_pt1 | contig 43529 bp, 38 predicted proteins | sample 1570271 | NCBI WGS metagenome assembly OGDN01 (sample SAMEA4384481, study PRJEB24528) | human gut metagenome | reverse complement strand
TTAGGTAAGTTTAGTTTTAGGACACGCAAGCTATTAAAAGCTGCGTGTCCTTTTCCATGTGACTTACTTTGCAATTGAATCAATTTACTGAGCGATTGCTTCGCGGAGTGCTTTGGCAAGCTGATCCGGGCAGGAAGTTGCTTTGGAACCGCATTTGATTCCGGAAAGTCTTTCGATGGCGTCTTCCACTTTCATTCCTTTTACAAGGCTTGAGATTCCCTGAAGATTACCGTTGCATCCACCTACAAAATCTACATCTTTAATTTTATCGCCGTCCAGCTCTATGTGAATCATGCTGGAACAGACACCGTGTGTTTTATAATCCATGTTAAATACCCTCCTATGTGTTATACCAGATATATGAATATCAGAAGCCATTCTAACAGAGAAGAATCTACTTGTAAAGAAAAATTAAGATTTCCAATAATATGTTCGAAAAAGAGTACATAGAGGAATACACAGGTACAATAGAGCAGTATCAATGCTTGACATTTGTGCATGGGGTAGGGGATAATGTACAGGATAACAGGAAATGTTTGTAATGATAGCGAAAAAGGCAGTCGGATAAAGGAAATGTGCGGAAATCGCACAGTAAAAATGCATAGCAGGAGGAAAATCGGATGATAGGTATTATTGGAGCAATGGAAGAGGAAGTTGCAGCTCTGAAAAGTGAGATGGCAGATGCTAAAGTGACAGAGTTTGCTTCCATGACATTTTATAAAGGAACTCTTTGTGGGAAGGACGCGGTTGTTGTAAGAAGTGGAATCGGTAAAGTTAATGCGGCAATCTGCGCGCAGATCTTGGTGGATAACTTTGGCGTAGATACGCTGATCAATACAGGTATTGCAGGATCCCTGGACGCAAGAATTGACATTGGTGATATGGTGATTTCTACAGATGCGGTGCATCATGACATGGACGCAACCATATTTGGAGATGCGATCGGACAGGTGCCAAGAATGGATACGCGCACATTCCCGGCAGATCCGCATCTGGTAGAGCTTGCAGTGAAGGCAAATGAAAAAGCAAATCCGCAGATCCATACATTTACAGGAAGGGTCGCAAGTGGAGATCAGTTCATTTCTTCCGGAGAAGTGAAAGCACGTATCGTGGAGAATTTTCAGGCTCTTTGCACAGAGATGGAGGGTGCGGGAATCGCGCACGCGGCTTACCTTAACAAAGTTTCGTATGTCATTATTCGAGCAATTTCTGACAAAGCTGACAACAGTGCAACGATGGACTATCCAGAGTTTGAAAAACAGGCAATTGCCCACAGCGTGGCGCTTGTAAAGGGATTGCTCCCGATGATTTAAAACCAGAGAATAAATGATTCGATAAAATATAAGAAAAAATACAATAATCTGCGGTGTGCAGATGTCGCTTTATGGGGAACGGTTTTTCGCCCTTCTTTTGGAAAATCCATTATAATTGGTGCCAAAAGGAGGGCTTTTATCATGTTAGAATTAATGTTAGACAGACATGTGATCTATGTACTGATGGGAATGAGTGCATTTGCCGGAGTTGTGTCAAAGGTGGTCGTTGGAAGAACACTTAGGAAGCTGGTGGCAGCAGCGGAAAGTATGGGGAAAAGTAATCATCCGTTGATGCGGCTTGTGCGGGCGAAATTCGAGCACACCTGTATGATCAGTGAAAAGGTGGAAAACGTAGGCGTATTTGTGGACAAGTATCTCTATGAATACCGGGTTGGTGGAGTCAGGCTCCATGCATGGCGGCGGTTACAGATGGCGGGTGCCGGACTTTGTCTGATTCTTGGCGGAGTCGGTGCAATCATAAGTTATCGAATCAAAGGGGCGACAGAGCAGACAGCTATGATCGGCGGAACCGGCGTGGCGCTGGCGTTAATCGTATTCTTGGTACATATGCTGACGGATGAGGAGTACCGGCTGGAGGCAGTACGAAATTATATGGTAGATTACTTGGAAAATATTTATCAGCATCGCTATGAAAAAACATACAAGAAAGAAGTTCTGGCAGAAGAGGCAAGATCAGAAGAAGCGAGAATAGCGGAGAGTACCAGAACACAAGAAAATGCAGGAATGACGAAGAATACCAGAATGCCAGAAGAAGAGAGAATAGGTGAGAATACCAGAATGCCAGAAGAAGAGAGAATGGGTGAGAATACCAGAATGCCAGAAAATACAGGAATTGTGAAGAATACCAGAATGCCAGAAAATGCAGGAAGGGCAGAGGGTGATAACTTGCCAGGTGAATCTGTGAATCAGAAGAAGCAGGAACCAAAGCAGGAATTTCCTGGATCTATGGACAGTCTGCTTTGGGCGATGTATAAGACAGAACCGCTGCAGGTGGAAGATGACCGGAAAGTCAAAAAGACAGCTATATCGCAAAAACCAGGTAAAACAGAAAAAATAGAAAAAACAATAGAATCGGAAGAGACAAAGGCGCAGGACGAGGCAAACAGAAATCAGCGTATCCGAGAAATCCTGGAGGAGTTTATGGCTTGATAATAAGAGACTGATTTGTTAAAATATAGATAACGGCTCAAAGTTAGTTTTGTGAAACAAGGACTGTCTGTGAGCTGTCACATTTATAAGAAGAAAATTATACAGATTTCTTCGAGACAAGAACTAGAACGTAACGGGTAGCATAAGGAGGACGAGTCCAATGGGAAGTAAAGTAACATTTGATTATTCAAAGGCAGATGCGTTTATCAGCGCACATGAGATGGAATCTATGAAGAAGATTACCGAGGCTGCAAAAGCTGAACTCCTGGGAAGGGAGGGAGCAGGAAATGATTTCCTTGGCTGGATCGATCTTCCGGTTGATTATGATAAAGAGGAGTTCGAGAGAATCAAGAAAGCCGCTGCAAAGATCCAGTCAGATTCAGAGGTGCTGGTAGTAATCGGTATCGGAGGATCTTATCTTGGCGCAAGAGCAGCAATCGAATTTCTTGGACACAGCTTTTATAATGTAGTATCAAAAGAGATCCGCAAAGCTCCGGAGATTTATTTTGCCGGTAACAGCATCAGCAGTACATATCTGAAACACCTGATCGAAGTGATTGGAGACAGAGATTTCTCAGTTAATATCATTTCCAAATCCGGAACAACAACAGAGCCTGCAATCGCATTCCGTATTTTCAAGGAGATGCTGGAGAAGAAGTATGGCAAAGCTGAGGCTGCTAAGAGAATCTATGCAACAACAGACAAAGCTCGTGGAGCTCTGAAAGGACTTGCTGATGAGGAAGGATACGAAGAGTTCGTAGTACCGGATGATGTTGGAGGACGTTTCTCTGTACTGACAGCTGTTGGACTTCTTCCGATCGCAGTCAGCGGAGCTGATATTGACAAGCTGATGGAAGGTGCAGCAGAAGGAAGAAAATTCGCACTTGAGAATCCATTTGAGGAAAATGACGCAATGCTCTATGCAGCAACACGTAACATTCTGCTCCGTAAGGGAAAAGCGGTTGAGATCATGGCAAATTATGAGCCAAGCCTGCATTATGTATCTGAGTGGTGGAAACAGCTCTTCGGAGAGAGTGAAGGCAAGGATAAGAAAGGAATCTTCCCTGCATCTGTAGACCTTACAACAGATCTTCACTCTATGGGACAGTTCATTCAGGATGGAAGCAGAATCATGTTCGAGACAGTTATGGAAGTGGAGGAGCCGACAGAGCAGATCACAATCGGTGAGGAGCCGGTGGATCTGGACGGACTGAACTACCTTGCAGGCAAGACAATGGATTTTGTAAATAAGAGTGCTATGAATGGTACGATTCTTGCACATACAGACGGACAGGTTCCGAATCTGAAAGTGACCATTCCGGCGCAGGACGAGAAATCACTTGGACAGTTATTCTATATGTACGAGTTCGCATGCGGTGTCAGCGGATATATTCTTGGAGTAAATCCATTTAATCAGCCGGGTGTTGAGAGCTACAAGAAGAACATGTTCGCACTTCTTGGAAAACCGGGATACGAAAAAGAAAGAGAAGAACTTCTTAAGAGATTATAAGAATGGCAACGATATACGAAAAATTAAAAGCGTATAGCGATTCTGACTATTATGGATTTCACATGCCGGGACATAAGCGTAAGATGCATATGTCCTGGGATGCGGATCCTTATACTGTAGATATTACAGAGATTGAAGGATTTGATGATCTTCACCATGCAGAAGGAATCCTGAAAGAGGCTCAGGAACGGGCAGCCAGAATCTATCATGCAGATGAGACACATTTTCTGGTAAATGGAAGTACAGTTGGAATTCTGAGTGCTATCGCGGGTGTGACGAATAAAGGAGATCAGATTCTTGTGGCGCGCAATTGTCACAAATCGGTCTATCATGCAATCTACATGAATGAGTTGAATCCGGTGTATCTCTATCCCAGGTTTGATTCAGAGTTACAGTTGAATATTGAGATATCCGCAGAGGATGTGAGGAGGGCCCTTAATCAGTATCCACAGATCCGAGCAGTCATGATTGTATCTCCGACTTACGATGGAATTGTGTCGGATGTGGCCGAGGTAGCAAAGGCCGCACATGAAAAAGGACTGCCGCTAATCGTGGATGAAGCACACGGGGCTCATTTTGGTTTTCATCCCTATTTTCCGGAAAATGCAAATCAAAAAGGCGCAGACATTGTGATCCACAGTGTTCACAAGACACTTCCGGCATTTACCCAGACAGCGCTTCTCCACATGAATGGAAATCTGGTGAACCGGGAAAAGGTGAGACGATATCTGCATATGTTACAGAGTAGCAGTCCGTCTTATATTCTGATGGCGGGAATCGATCAGTGCATGGAGATGCTGGATCATCACTGCGAGGAAGTTTTTGACCCGTATGTGGGGCGTTTGAAGAGATGTAGAGAAGAACTTGGAAGATGTGAACATATCCGGCTGGCAGAGACCAAACATTATGATAAGTCAAAGCTTGTATTATCAGTAGTAGGACTTACGAAAGGATTTGCGGATACATATGGTGCAGAAGCAACAGGTATTCAATTGCAGGAAGATTTATTAAATCAGTACCACCTGCAAATGGAGATGGCCGCGGGGACTTATGTGATTGCCATGACTTCGGTCGGGGATACCGATGAAGGAATGAAACGGCTTATAAAAGCAATTTATGAGTTGGATAAGAAATATAAACCTTTACAGGGGGCTTATAACACTGTAGATTCAGACATAGTGCCGGGAGAAATCAAAAAGTCGCAAAAGAAAGAAAAAAATTACGATATAGAACCGGGACATCTGCCACAGGCGGAAGTAATCTATTCACCGGCGCAGGTCATCAGCATGAAAGACGCAGGGGCAGATGGGTTTCAGTTTGTGCCATTAACACAGAGCGAAGGCTATATTTCCGCGGAGTACGCGTATCTCTATCCACCGGGGATCCCGATGCTGGTGCCTGGGGAACGGATCACAGCGCAGATCCGGGAACATTTTCAATGGTATATGGAAAGAACATATGAGATACAGGGAGTAGAAAAAGAAGGATACATAGAGGTATGGACGCATGGGTAAGATATATTATATAATGGGCAAGAGTTCATCTGGAAAAGATACATTATTCCGGAAGATCAAGCAAGAGCTGCCGATGCTTCAGACAGTGACGCTTTACACGACCAGACCGAAGCGGGAAGGTGAAAGAGAAGGCGTCGAATACCATTTTGTGACAGATGAACAGATGCATATTTTCGAGAGGCAGGGAAAGGTTGTTGAACTTCGTACTTATAATACTGTTCACGGAGCATGGAAATATGCTACAATAGAAGATGGACAGGTCAATCTGGCAGAATCCGACTATCTGATGATCGGAACGCTGGAGTCCTATGGAAAGTTAAAGAAATATTACGGAGCGGCGTATCTTGTTCCGGTGTACATCGAAGTAGAGGACGGCGAGCGGCTGAACCGTGCACTTACGAGAGAGCGGCAGCAGGAAGTGCCACGTTACGCGGAGATGTGCAGAAGATTTCTCGCAGATACGGAAGATTTTTCCGAGGATCATCTGAGAGCTGCGGGAATAAAGAAGCGTTATTATAATGATGACCAAAAAAGATGCTTAGATGAAATTATAGAGGACATACGATATGGGAAGTTTTAAAGATGTAGTAGGACACAGAGAAGTAATTCAATATTTGCAGAATGCAGTTGCCGAGAATCGGGTATCACAGGCGTACATTGTGAATGGCGAGCGCGGAACCGGAAAGAAGATGCTGGCAAAGTTATTTGCCATGGCACTTTTATGTGAAGAACATGGACCGGAACCATGTAATAAATGTCATTCTTGTGTACAGGCAGAATCGAATAACCATCCAGATATTATCTGGGTGACACATGAGAAGCCGGGATCCATCGGAGTCGATGATGTGCGCACACAGATCAATAATACAGTTGCGATCAAGCCATATCAGGGCCCATATAAAGTTTATATTATTCCGGAAGCTGATATTATGACGGTACAGGCACAGAATGCGTTATTAAAGACGATTGAAGAGCCGCCACAGTATGCAGTATTTATTCTGCTGACGGAAAATGCAGACGTATTGCTTCCGACAATTAATTCCAGATGTGTCATGTTAAAACTTCGCTACATCAAAGATGCACTGATTAAAAAATATCTCATGGAGAGAATGGAAGTACCAGATTACAAGGCTGAAGTCTGCGCTGCATTTGCGCAGGGAAACCTTGGGAAAGCTATCAAACTGGCAGGCTCCGAGCATTTTAATGAGCTCAAGGACGAAGTCCTGAACCTGATGCGCCATATAAATGAGATGGATATCAGTGAGCTTGTGGAGGCAGTGAAACGCTGCACTCTTTATAAAGTTGAAATCAACGACTATCTTGACCTGATCATGGTATGGTACAGAGATGTCTTGTTATATAAAGCGACAAGGGAAATAGATAAGGTTGTATTCAAAGATCAGATCGACTGCATGCGTGAGCAGGCAAGACGCAGTTCTTATGAAGGAATTGAGACGATTCTGGACAGCCTTGACAAAGCAAAATCCAGATTAAAAGCAAATGTTAACTTTGATCTGGTCATGGAGCTTTTGTTCCTGACGATAAAGGAGAACTAGATTTATGACAAAAGTAATCGGAGTAAGATTCCGCCAGGCGGGAAAGATCTACTTTTTCTCACCGGGGAAATTAGAGATTAAACCCCAAGACCGTGTCATCGTAGAGACGGCTCGCGGTGTTGAGTTCGGAAAGGTTGTGACAGGTCCGAAAGAAGTAGAAGACGACAAGATCACACAGCCTTTAAAATCTGTGATTCGAATTGCAAACGAAGAGGATTACAAAAAAGAAGAGAAAAATAGAGAAAAAGAAAAAGAAGCATTTAACATCTGCTTAGAGAAGATTCGTAAACACGGTCTGGAAATGAAGCTTATAGATGCGGAGTATACATTTGATAATAATAAAGTGTTATTTTACTTTACCGCAGATGGAAGAATTGATTTCCGTGAGCTGGTAAAAGATCTGGCAAGCGTGTTCCGTACACGTATTGAGCTTCGTCAGATTGGTGTCCGTGATGAGACGAAGATTCGTGGAGGCATTGGTATCTGTGGAAGACCACTTTGCTGTCACACGTATCTGTCTGAGTTCGCACCGGTATCGATCAAGATGGCGAAAGAGCAGAACCTGTCTCTGAATCCGACAAAGATATCCGGAGTCTGCGGCAGACTGATGTGCTGTCTGACTAACGAAGAAGAGACCTATGAAGAGCTGAACCGTCAGCTTCCGGGAGTTGGAGATCATGTGACGACGCCGGAAGGACTTCATGGTGAAGTTCAGGCTGTTCACGTACTGCGTCAGATCGTAAAGGTTATTGTGACGCTGGATAACGATGAAAAAGAAATCCGTGAATATCCGGCAGGTGAGCTTAGATTCAAATCAAGAAAGAAGAAAAAAGATGCAAAGCTTTCGAAAGAGGAGTTTGCACAGTTAAAAGCTCTGGAGGAGAAAAATGGCGCCTCCAAGTTAAATGATGACTAATAAGAAGCCCGATGAACGCCTGGATGATCTCCAGGTGAAGGGCTATGAGATTATACAGAAGCCCGGTCGGTTCTGCTTTGGCATGGACGCCGTGCTTCTGTCTTCCTATGCAAAAGTAAAACGTGGGGAACGAGCACTGGATCTTGGGACCGGAACCGGAATTCTTCCGATTTTACTGGAAGCAAAGAATCCGGGACTTCATTATACAGGTCTGGAAGTTCAGGAAGAAAGTGCTGATATGGCAAGAAGAAGCGTGGCACACAACGGGCTGGAGAACAAGATAGATATCGTTACCGGTGATATCAAAGAGGCAAGTCACATATTTGGAAATGATTCGTATGAAGTCATTGTATCCAATCCACCGTATATGATTGGAGAACACGGCCTGAAAAATGATAACGAGGCTTTGTATATCGCAAGACATGAAGCGTTATGCACATTAGATGATCTTCTGCGAGAAAGTGCAAAAGTACTGAAAATGAAAGGACGTTTCTACATGGTGCACCGTCCTTTCCGCCTGCCGGAAATCTTTACAAAAATGTGCAATTACAGAATCGAGCCGAAACGCATGCGTCTCGTCCACCCATATGCAGACAAAGAGCCAAACATGGTTCTTATCGAGGGCCTCAAAGGCGGAAAACCACGCCTCGCTGTAGACCCGCCGCTCATAGTCTACACGAAAGACGGGGAGTATACGGAAGAAGTACTGAAATTGTACGGGATGAAATAAAAGGAGAATTATATGTCAGGAACATTATATCTGTGTGCAACTCCGATTGGCAACCTGGAGGACATGACATTTCGCTGTGTCCGTATTTTAAAAGAAGTTGATCTGATCGCAGCAGAGGATACCCGCAATAGCATTAAGCTTTTGAATCATTTTGATATTCACACACCGATGACCAGTTATCATGAATATAACAAGATTGCAAAAGCGCATACGTTGATCGAGCACTTGGAAAATGGTGAAGATATTGCACTGATCACGGATGCGGGAACACCGGGAATCTCTGATCCGGGTGAAGAGCTGGTGGCAATGTGTCAGGAAGCAGGAATCACTGTGACAGCAGTTCCGGGGGCAGCAGCTTGCATCACAGCGCTGACCATTTCCGGATTGTCCACAAGAAGATTCGCGTTTGAAGCATTTCTTCCGACAGATAAAAAAGAACGACAGGCAGTGCTGAACGAACTGATGGAAGAGACAAGAACTATGATTATCTACGAAGCACCGCACAGACTGGTCCGGACATTAGAGCTTCTGCTTGCGACCTTGGGTGACAGAAGAATCCGCATTTGCCGGGAGCTTACGAAAAAGCATGAGACAGTCTTTGCAACAACGATCAGTGCGGCAGTGGAATATTATAAAGAGCAGGAACCAAAAGGGGAATGCGTGCTTGTCATTGAAGGTAAGAGTCGTCAGGAACAGATAGAAGAAGAACGCCAGAAATGGGAAGAAATGTCCATTCAGGAACATATGGATTATTATATGGATCAGGGGATTCAGAAAAAAGAAGCAATGAAAATGGTCGCGAAAGACCGGGGAGTCGGAAAGAGAGACATTTACCAGGCGTTGTTGTAAAAAAGTAATGATGGATAAAAAGCCTGAATTACAGTAGTCAGGGGAAGACAAAGAAAGGGGCTGATCAGATGGCAAGTCTGACATTAAAACATGTAGATCGCGCATTTCCGAATGGATATGAGGCAGTAAAGGATTTAAATTTCCAGATTGAAGACGGAGAATTTGTAATATTGACTGGCCCATCCGGGAGTGGAAAAAGTGCTGTTATGCGCATGATCGCAGGTCTTGATGAAGTGAAAAACGGAGAGATATGGATTGGAGACAAGCTGGTCAACAGTCTTCCACCGGAGGAGCGTGGAATTGCTATGATTTTTCAGAATTATACTGTGTATCCGCGAATGACAGTTCTGGAAAATGTAGAACTGGGCTTAAGACTTCGCGGCATAGATGAAAAAGAAATAGGAAAACGGACACTGGAAGTGATGGAACTTCTGGATCTTGTAGAAGTCCGATTTGCAAAAGTAAAAAACTTGTCAGATCTGTGGAAACATCGGACCGCGCTGGCGCGTGCCATGATTTTGGAACCAGATGTAATTCTTATGGATGAGCCGCTTCGCAATGTAAGTCCCAAATTTCATAATCAGTTGACTCAGGAGCTGGTGGAATTGCAGGAGAGAACCGGAGTTACGATACTGTATGCTACAAAAAATGTGGAAGAAATGGCACTATTGGGAAAACGAAAAGTGATGGTGTAAAATAAAAGAAATATATTATTAAAAAGGGTTGGAATCTAGGTTTCAACCTTTTTCTATGTAATGCTTTACTTCTAGAGAAGAGTATGCTATGATATGTCCAATTCAGGAGGAAGTCTAGTCTCCGAATATTCAAGCCGTAAGGTGTTCATTTCGGCGTTTCGAATTCTGAAACAATTACCCGATATGAAAAATGTAACTTGTAAACGTAGGAAGTTCTATTGAAAACAGGTACCAAAAAAATTATAATGAGAGGAGAATTAGATGGACAAAAGAAAAATCATAGAATGGCACCCGGCATTTGAAGCATCTATTCAGATTGAATTTGAAAATGAAATTGAAAAAATGACATTTGAACCGGAACATTTATTATCGAAACAGCCAATGCGGATTGATGAATTGGTGATTAAAATTCGTGGTGAAGAAAAGATTCAAAAGAACATAGGACGGATATTCCGAAAGCACAATATTATTGAATATAAAAGCCCGGACGATTATCTGACAATCAATGATTTCTATAAAGTATATGGTTATTGCTGTTTTTATCAGTCGGATACAGAGCATGTGTGTGAAATTAAACCGGAAGAATTAACGATTACTTTTATTTGTAATCATTATCCTGTGAAAATGCTCCGGCATTTACAAGAGTTTCGCAAACTGCAAATAGAATGTGTTGAATCTGGAATCTATTATATAACAGGAGATGCATTTCCCATACAGTTACTCATTACAAAAGAGCTGGATAAAGAGGAAAACCGCTGGCTCTGTAGTCTGAGGAATGACATCACAGATAGAATGGAAATTGAAAATCTAGTGAGACAATATGAAGAAAAGAAAAACTCTAAATTATACCAGGCGGCAATGGAAGTTATCACGCGAGCAAACTGGAAGGCAATGAAGGAGGTAAAATCGAGTATGTGTGAAGCATTAAAAGAATTGATGGCAGAAGAATTTCAGGAAGTAAGAGATCAGGTAACAGAAGAAGTGACAGAACAACTCATTTGTAATGCGTATAAAAATATCGGTGATTTGGAAAAGGTTTCTGAGATACTAGGAGTACCTGTGGAAACTGTTAAGAAAGCAGTTGAAAAAGAAAAGTAAGAAAAGGTCTGACTTTTAAAAAGATTTAAGTAACAAAAGGGGAAGATTTCATAAGAAGGATTTGTGGAATCTTCCTCTTTAGGGTATTTGGTTAATATTTATAAAATAATATTTTGTGTTTTTAGTAGCTAAAATGTAAGGCGTTTTGACATTTTAAATTTGAGACAGTAATTAATTAAAGGTAAAGCTTTCGTTATGAAGAGTTAGATATTCCAGTCGATGAAAAAATCAGGGAGGAGTTGAATGATATGTGTAATTTATCAGAAGGTATTGAAGAAAAGGGAATGAAAAAGGGTGAATAAATGGTTGGACATATGTCATGTGATGTGCTAATATATACATGTATACAATCTAGAAATAAAGGTAATTATTCAGAAGAATATAATTACAGGTAATCAGGAGGACTAGACATGTTGAAATTATATGACGGCGGTGCGTATCTGGTAAATGGCACCGAGATCATTACGGACGAAGCAGAAGTAAAGGCAAAGACAGGCCGTGAGGTATCCAAGGAGGAAGCCAGAACGCAGACAATGGCTTACGGAATTTTAGAGGCTCATAATATATCAGGCAATATGGAGAGACTGCAGATCAAATTTGATAAGCTGACATCTCATGACATTACATTTGTCGGAATTATTCAGACAGCGAGAGCTTCAGGACTGGAGAAGTTTCCAATTCCATATGTATTGACGAACTGTCACAACTCACTCTGCGCGGTCGGCGGAACGATTAATGAAGATGATCACATGTTTGGACTGACTTGTGCGAAGAAATATGGCGGTGTCTATGTACCGCCGCATCAGGCAGTTATTCACCAGTTTGCCCGTGAGATGCTGGCAGGCGGCGGCAAGATGATCCTTGGATCCGACAGCCATACCCGCTATGGAGCACTTGGAACGATGGCTATGGGTGAAGGCGGACCGGAACTTGTAAAGCAGCTCCTGAATAAGACATATGATATTAAGATGCCAGATGTGATTGGAATTTATCTGGACGGAGAGCCGGTCAAAGGCGTCGGACCACAGGACGTGGCACTTGCAATTATCGGCGCAACATTTGCAAATGGTTATGTAAACAATAAAGTTATGGAATTTGTCGGACCAGGTGTGGAGAAGTTAAGCGCTGATTTCCGTATCGGAATCGATGTTATGACAACGGAGACAACATGTCTGTCTTCTATCTGGAAAACAGATGATAAGATAAAGGAGTTCTATGAGATCCACGGCAGAAGTGAAGATTACAAAGAACTGAATCCTGGTGCAGTTACATATTATGATGGTATGGTCTATGTGAACTTAAGCGAGATCCGCCCGATGATCGCAATGCCGTTCCATCCGTCAAATGTATATACAATCGACGACGTACGTAAGAATCTGAAAGACGTGCTTCACGATGTAGAGCAGAAAGCACTGGTGAGCCTGGATGGTGCTGTGGATTATTCACTTCAGGATAAAGTGATTGATGGAAAACTTTATGTGGATCAGGGAATCATCGCAGGATGTGCCGGTGGTGGATTTGAAAATATCTGCGCAGCAGCAGACATCATAAAAGGTCATTACATTGGCTCAGATGAATTTACATTTAGTGTATATCCGGCAAGTACACCGATCTATATGGAACTTGTGAAAAACGGTGCAGTTGCGGATCTTATGGAAGCAGGAACAATTGTAAAAACAGCATTCTGCGGACCATGCTTTGGAGCTGGAGATACACCGGCAAATAACGCATTTTCTATTCGCCACTCTACAAGAAACTTCCCGAACCGTGAAGGTTCCAAGCTTCAGAGTGGACAGATTGCATCCGTTGCACTTATGGATGCCCGTTCAATTGCAGCAACAGCAGCAAATAAAGGTTTCCTGACACCTGCAACAGATATGGACGTAGAATACAAGGGACAGAAATACCACTTTGACCAGAAGATTTATGCAAATCGTGTATTTGACAGTCATGGTGTGGCTGATCCGGATACAAAGATCAAGTTCGGACCGAATATCAAAGACTGGCCGGCAATGTCAGCACTTCCGGAGAATCTGGTATTGAAAGTTGTATCAGAGATTCACGATCCGGTTACAACAACAGATGAGCTGATCCCATCTGGAGAAACATCTTCTTACAGATCCAATCCACTTGGACTGGCAGAGTTTGCACTTTCCAGAAAAGATCCTGCATATGTGGGACGTGCAAAGGAAGTACAGAAAGCACAGAAAGCAATCGAAGCAGGCGAATGTCCGTTAGAGGTAGTGGAAGAATTAAAACCGGTTATGGCAAAGATTCAGGAGAAATATCCGGAAGCAGGAAAAGGAAATATCGGAGTCGGAAGTACGATCTTTGCAGTAAAACCAGGTGACGGTTCAGCAAGAGAGCAGGCAGCTTCCTGTCAGAAGGTGCTCGGTGGCTGGGCGAATATTGCAAATGAATATGCGACAAAAAGATATCGTTCCAATCTGATCAACTGGGGAATGCTTCCATTTATCACAAAAGAAGACGACAAGAAATTAAGCTTCAAAAATGGCGATTATATCTTTGTACCGGAAATCAGAAAAGCAGTGGAAAACAAAGATGCAGAGATTAAAGCTTATGTAGTCGGAGATACATTGAAAGAAGTCACATTTACACTTGGAGATATGACAGACGCAGAAAGAGAGATTATTCTCAAAGGTTGTCTGATTAATTATTATAAGGGCTAAATAATCCGATAGGTAAAATTCACGTTCTATGTTCCGTTGTACTGGAAATTACGCTGAATTTTATCTTGCGCAGTATTTTTGGCAGTAATATAATTGAATAAACGAATGTAAATAAAAGGCGGCACTTATGAAAAAAAGTGACGCCTTTTTGTAACACTTGGGATATTTTGGGACTCTTATATGTAGAAGAAGTAATAACACTTTTTACACTGGGTATTGGGAACGGCAATGGGATAAGTCAATGGAGGAGTGTGGAGAACTTCTTGAGAAAAACAAATTGAGGAGGAAAAAGAATGAAATGTGATGCAAAAGCATTTTCAAAGCTATATGAGCAGGTCTATCAAGACCTCTATCGCTACGCGCTTTGTCTGATGCGTGATCCGCATGAGGCAGAAGACGCGGTGAGTGCGGCAGTGTTATCTGCTTATGAACATATACATAAACTTCGAAAAGAAGAAGCTTTCAAGAGCTGGATTTTTACAATTTTGTCAAATTTATGTAAGAAAAGATTGAAACAGGTGGCGAAAGAAGGAATACAGCAGACAGAAGATTTTTTCCCGGAAGGACAGGTGGAAGGAATTCATGAAGAAGATGTGGGACTTGCGATGGATGTGAGAAATGCATTTTTTATTCTTTCAGAAGAAGAGCAAATGATAGTCGGGCTATCAGTGTTTGGCGGTTATAACAGCACAGAAATCGGGAAGATCCTAAGACTGAAGCCGGGAACTGTCCGGGTAAAACGAAGCCGGGCGCTGGAGAAGATGCAGTGTGTGTTGGATGGGAGGACATTTTATGAATAAGAATGAGCAGGACATGATTCGGAAAATAAAGGAAAAGTCAGAACAGGTTCCGGTGCCGAAAGCGCTTGAACCGAGACAGATTGAAGCAAAGCTTGCAGGAAAGAAGAAAAAAGTGTGGACTCCGGCGAGAATCGGTGGGCTGGCAGCAGCATGCCTGGTGCTGATTGTGGGAGTGATGGTATATCAGAATTATTTTAAAATGGAAGACGCGACTCGAGATGATAAGATAGCATGCAGTGATGTGACGATCAGTGACAGTACGAAAGTAGAAAGTGTGGCGGAATATAAGGATGTCTATGCATATTTGGAAAAATATAAGAAAGATCAGGAAAGAGACAGTGCATACACTTCAAGCGGGGCAAGATCATTGAATGATATAAGAGTCGATGAATCAGCTGACAGTAAGGCAAGCGGAGATGCAGCACAGAATATTGAAGAAAGCAGTACTGCAGCAGCGGACACCGGAATGGCAAGCGGTTCTTATTCTGAGACAAATGTACGTCAGGAAGGTGTGGACGAGGGGGATACAGCTAAAACAGATGGAACATACCTTTACGTGTTAAAAGATAAGAGCGATCAGATTGCCATTATAGATACCCGTGATAATCGGATGAAGCAAACGGCTACTATAACAGTGGAAGATGTTTCTGAAATCCAGGAAATGTATCTGGACATTGAGAGAAATCAATTAATCGCAGTGTGTGACGGTTATGTGGGCGGCAAATGGAATGATGATGATTATGGATATGGTCAGAGGGCTAATACGACCGCAGTAACTTATGACATTTCAGACAGGGAAAATCCAAAAGAAGTTGGCAGGGTCAGTCAGAGTGGATATTACAATTCTTCAAGAATTGCAGATGGATACTTATACTTATTCAGTGATTATTATGTAACACTTGATGGTATAACGGCGAAGAATCCGAAGTCCTATATACCACTTGTAAACGATAATCTGATCAAAGAAACAGATATCTGTCTTCCGTCCATTTCAAAGGCAGATATGTATTCAATCATCACATCAGTTTCTCTGGAAAATCCAAATGAGACAGCGCACAGTAAGGCACTTTTGGCAGACGGTGGCAATTTATATGTGAGCAACGATAATATTTATTTTTATGAAAATGTGTGGCAATATTCTGGAAAAGATGTGACGACAATCCGAAAAGTTTCTTATGAAAGTGGGAAATTGACGGCTGGGGCACAGTGCAAAATAGACGGCTATATTAATGATTCATTTTCTATTGATGAATATGATGGATATCTGAGAGTTGTAGTGACCGATGGCGACACGAACAGTGTTTATGTTTTGAATCAAGAACTGAAAGAAACCGGCTCCATCAAAGGTCTGGCAGAAGATGAGAGGGTGTACTCCGCAAGATTTATGGGAAAGGCAGGATACTTTGTAACATTTAAAGAGACGGATCCGTTATTTTCCGTTGATCTGTCGGATCCGAAAAATCCAAAGATCATAGGAGCGTTGAAGATACCTGGATTTTCAGATTATCTGCATCCGTATGGGAAAAATAAGCTTCTGGGTATTGGGATGAATGTTGATGAAAAGACTATGTCAACAGATGGCGTGAAATTGACGATGTTCGATATTTCTGATCCGGAAAATGTGAAAGAGGAGCAGACCTATGTCATTGAAAATGTGTACTATACAGATGTTTCTTATGATTATAAGGCAGCTTTAGTAGATGCAGAGAAAAATCTGATTGGTTTTGCTGCAGACAGCGAAGGCGGCCGGGAGTACTATACATTTTCTTACGACGAAAAACAAGGATTTACATGTACGATGCATGAGGAAATCAATGGAAATAATATGAGGATCACAAGAGGTATTTATATAGAAGATACGCTTTATGTTATCCAGGGAAATATTATAGAAGCGTATAGCCTGAAAGATTTCAAAAAAGTGGACGATATCATTTTGTAACATTTTTGTAACAAAATCTCGTATGTTTTTGACAATAAGACTGGTGTATGATAAACTTGTATCTGTAGAATTGTCAAAAAATTTGAGGTGAGAATATTGGATAAATATGAATATCGGGTAAAAACCGAGCAGATGCTCGAACATTACGAAAAGAAACAATTTAGAAAAGCAATGGAAATTGCCGATACAATAGACTGGAGAAGGGTGAAGAGCCCGGCAATGTTAAATACAGTAAGCGAAATCTACGAGAATAACGGGGAGTTTCAGAAGAGCCGTGATACGCTTATGATCGCATTTGACAGAGCACCGTCTAGCAGAAAGGTTGTGTATCGTCTGGCAGTACTTGCCCTGAAACTGAATGATCTGAATGAGGCTTCGGACTGTTATGAGGAATTTGTAAAACTGGCACCGAGAGATCCGAATCAATTCATTTTGAAATATCGGATTTTGAAGGCACAAGGGTCTGATCTGTCAGAACAGATTTCGGCACTGGAAGAATTTAAAAAGGCAGAATATATTGAAAAATGGGCGTATGAGCTCGCAAAGCTATATCATGAAGCAGGCATGACCTCAAAGTGCCTGGAAGAATGTGACGATTTGATCTTGTGGTTCAGCGAAGGAAAATATGTATATCAGGCAATGGAATTGAAGATGAAGTACAAACCACTGACACCACTCCAACAGGAAAAGTACGATGAGTATAAAGGTGTACCGAAAAAAGAGCCTAAGAAAGCAGTGGATAAAAAACCTGAGCGAGCTGCGCTTAAGGATGTAAAGAGTATTCCACAGGATACTGTATCAATTCCAAAAGAACAGATTAAAGCAGCGCAGGAAGCAGCAGAAGCTGCGGAGGCAGAACAGCAGGAATCAGGAGCCAATACAACAGAAACTGTGGATGGTCTGGATGCAACGAGAAGAATTCCGACAGCAGAGCTTGGAGAAGCATTGAAGGCAATGGAAGAAAATGCCAAGGCAGACAAAGAAGTTCCGATAGAAGAACCGGTTTTAGAAGAACCAGTTTCAGAAGAACCAGTTTCAGAAGAGCCGGAAGCACTAGCTGAGGAACCAGTCCTGGAGCCGGAAGAAGCTGTTTCAGAAGAACCAGAAGTTGTAGAAACAGAAGCACCAGTTATTGAACCAATCGGAAAGGAAACTCCGGAAGAAGCTCGGAATGTCAGAGAGTTAGAAGGAATTCTTCAGCATGCGGCAGAAGGACCAAAAAAATCTATTACGACAGTTGTGAAGGGTGCGACACTTCAAGAAGCACTGGCTAATGGCGTGGCTATGGCGAGTGGAATTAATCCGGAAGACCAGAAGAAGATGGAGGAACGAGAAGAAGAACTCCGCATTGAAGGTCAGATGAAGATTGAAGACATCTTGATGGAATGGGAAGCTAAGCAGAAGGTAAATGCTGAGGCGATCGCAAAGCAAAAAGCATCCGATGAAGAACGACTTAGAAAAGAGAGAGAAGCACTGGAAGCCCGCCGAGAGGCAGAAAGACTTGAGGCAGAGAGACGCGAGGCAGAAGAAATAGCAAGACGGAAAGCAGAAGAAAAAGCCCGTCAGGAAGCAGAAGAGAAAGCACGCCGTGAAGCGGAAGAGAAAGCTCGCCTTGAAGCAGAGGAGAAGGCTCGTCGTGAAGCGGAGGAGAAGGCTCGTCGTGAAGCGGAAGAGAAGGCTCGTCTTGAGGCAGAGGAAGCAAGAAGAAAGGCATTGCTTTCTGATGATATCAGACAGCTTGTGGAAGAGCTGGAAGATCGTGTGACAGCGCAGGAGAAGGAAGAGGAAAACTTTGATATAGAAGAGGAACTGGAGCTTGCAAAAGCAGAAGGGGAATCTGTTGAAGAAGAAATTGTAGATCAGTTTATTTCAGAAGAAGAGCTGGATGATATTGTGGAAGAACCTGAAGAGTCTGAAGAAGAACCTGAAGAAGAGATTGTTGAAACAGTTTCGGAAGAAGAGGAGACGGAGGACGAGGATTCTGAGGATGAAGATGATTTCGAAGAGGAAGAGTTTGAAGACGAAGACTTTGAGGGTGAGGACGAAGAGTTTGAAGCAGAAGATGAAGTCGACGCTGTAGAAGAAATCGAAGAAGTACAAGAAGATGAAGAAATTCCGGAAACAGAAAACCAGGATGATTCGAAAGACAATTCCGAAGACGAGGATGATTTCGAAGATGAGGAATCCGAAGAAGATGATTTTGAAGAGGAAGATGGATTCGACGAAGACGATTTTGACGAAGATGGTTTTGCAGATGAATTCCCGGAGGAAGATGAGGAAGAAGTAGAGGAATTCGATGCAGAGTGGAATGAATTCCCGGAAGATGAATCCGAGGACGAAGACGATTTCGAGGAAGAGGATGATTTCGAGGAAGAGGACGACTCCGAGGAAGAGGACGACTTCGAGGAAGAGGATGACTTCGAGGAAGAGGACGACTTCGAGGAAGAGGATGATTTCGAGGAAGAGGACGACTTTGAGGAAGAGGATGACTTTGAGGAAGAAGACGACTTTGAGGAAGAGGATGACTTCTATGAAGATGATTATGTAGAAGACGACGATTACGAAGAGGATGACTTTGAGGAAGAGGACGACTTCGAGGAAGACGATTTTGAGGAAGAGGACGACTTCGAGGAAGAGGATGATTTTGAGGAAGATGATTTCGAGGAAGACGACTTTGAAGATGAGCTTCCTGAGATTCCGGATCCGGAAGACCTTGAAGGAGACTTGGAAATTGAAGAACCATCTGAGGAAGAGATTCAGCGCAGAATTAAGAAGTCAAAAGGAAGCGGAGTTCCATTTGATACCGGATTTGTTGTAACAGGAAGATATGACTTAAGTGCAACCAGTGAGATTGGACTGAAAGCCGGACTGACAGAGGAGCAGAAAAAATTATTCTCTTACTTCGTACCGGTCAGAGGAATGAGTGAACAGATTGTTGCAGTACTTGATAATGACAGACGTGCCCAGAGAGAGGGAACTTCAAGAACCGGTAACTTAATGATCATTGGCCGTAAAGGATCTGGAAAAACAGTACTTGCAGTAGATATTGTAAAAGCAATCCAGAAACAAAGAAATCTGAAACAGGGTAAAGTTGCTATTGTTACAGGTGAGTCACTGAATAAGAAGGAACTTGGCAATATTATCCAGAAGCTTCGCGGTGGAGCGATTATCATCGAAAAGGCTGGTAAGTTGAATTCCAGAACAATCAAGGAACTGAATGCATTGATGTCAAGAAAGACCGGAGAGCTTCTCTTTGTTCTTGAAGATCAGAGAAAACCTTTGGAGAGAATTATGACAGCTAATCCGGATTTCAAAAAGAAATTCACTTCTAAGCTTGAACTTCCGGTATTCATCAATGATGAGTTAGTAACATTTGGTCAGACTTATGCGAAGGAAAATGGATATAAGCTTGATGAAATGGGAATTCTGGCACTTTACAGCAGAATTGATGTAATGCAGCGTGAAGATCATGCGGTTACAGTTGCGGAAGTAAAAGAAATTATGGATGAAGCAATTAAACATTCACAGAAAGCAAATGTAAAGCATCTTGCAAGACGTGTATTTGGAAAATCTACAGATTCGTCAGATCGAATTATTCTGAAGGAAGAAGATTTTAAAATTTAATGATATAGTGAATGTAAGCGATGAAGCAGGGATACAATTGTAGAAAATTGTATCCCTGTTTTTGTCTGGAATCGAGTGACATAGATTGAATTTTGTGTTCCGCTAAGGTATACTTAAGATATTGAAATCCGGATGAAATGTGAGGGAAGTTTATGGAGAAAGAATGGAAAGCTTATGAAATCGGAGAATTAGATCAGTACCTTTTCGGACAGGGAAATCACTACGAAATTTATAAGAAGCTGGGTGCGCATATGGTGGATGACGAAGGGCAGAAAGGAGTTTATTTTGCTGTCTGGGCACCGAATGCGAAATCAGTGTCTGTAGTGGGGGAATTCAATGACTGGGATCGCACAAGAAACCCTATGACAAGGGCAGAATATATCGGAATTTACACATGCTTTGTACCGGGAGTAAAAGAAGGCATGATGTATAAGTTCTGCATTGAGACGATTACAGGGGAGTATCATATGAAGGCAGATCCGTATGCCAATTATGCAGAACTTCGTCCGGGTACAGCATCAAGAATAACGAATATTGAGAATTTGAAATGGACCGATAGTTCCTGGATGACTGCACGGGAAAAATGGAACCACAAAAAAGAACCAATGTCTGTATATGAGGTTCATATGGGTTCCTGGAAGAGACACCCAGGCACAGAGGATGAGGGATTCTATACTTATCGTGAGTTCGCAAAAGAAATCACAAAGTATATGAAAGATATGGGATATACGCATGTGGAGATCATGGGAATCGCAGAACACCCATTTGATGGATCATGGGGATATCAGGTGACAGGATATTATGCGCCGACAAGCCGTTATGGAACACCGGAAGATTTTGCGTGGATGATCAATTATCTGCATAGAAATGGAATCGGTGTCATTATGGACTGGGTTCCGGCACATTTTCCAAAGGACGAGCATGGACTTGCCGAGTTTGACGGAACAGCAACTTACGAGTATGCAGATCCAAGAAAAGGGGAGCATCCGGACTGGGGGACGAAGATATTTGATCTTGGCAAGAATGAGGTAAGGAACTTCCTGATTGCCAATGCACTTTTCTGGGTGGAGCATTTCCATATTGATGGACTTCGCGTTGATGCAGTTGCTTCTATGCTGTACCTGGATTATGGAAAGAAAGACGGAGAATGGGTTCCGAACCAGTATGGAGGTAATGAGAACCTGGAGGCAGTAGATTTCTTCAAGCATCTGAACACAGTTGTACTTGGAAGAAATCCGGGTGCACTTATGATAGCGGAAGAGTCTACGGCATGGCCGAAGGTAACCGGAGATGTAGAAGACGGAGGTCTTGGATTTAGCCTTAAGTGGAATATGGGGTGGATGCACGACTTTACGGAATATATGAAGCTGGATCCGTATTTCAGAAAAGACAATCATCATATGATGACATTTGCCATGAGTTATGCGTACAGCGAAGATTACATTCTCGTACTGTCGCATGATGAGGTTGTCCATTTGAAATGTTCCATGATCAATAAGATGCCAGGACTTGGATTTGATAAATATGCGAACCTGAAAGCAGGATATGCATTTATGATGGGACACGCCGGAAAGAAATTGTTGTTCATGGGACAGGATTTTGCACAGCTTCGCGAGTGGTCAGAGGAACGTGAACTGGACTGGTATCTGTTGGAGGAGCCGGAGCATCAGGCAATTCAGTCATGGATGCGTGATTTACTCCACATGTATAAAAAGAAACAGGCACTTTATGAACTGGATCAGTCATGGGAAGGATTCGAGTGGGTCAATGCAGATGATGCATACAGAAGCATTTACAGTTTTATCCGCCATTCTAAAGATGGAAAGCATAACCTTTTGTTCGTGATCAACTTCACACCGATGGCAAGAGAAGATTACCGTGTAGGCGTTCCTAGAAAGAAGCAGTATAAGCTGATTTTGAACAGTGACGATGTGAAATATGGCGGAAATGGCGAGAAGAGACAGAACATTTATCATGCCGTGAAGAAAGAATGTGATGGAAGACCATATTCATTTGGATACAAATTGCCACCGTATGGGGTAGCAGTTTTTGAATTTTAAAATGTATAATAAGAGAGGTCAGCTCGAAAATATAACGAGAATCACTCAATGATTTTATCACCGCCTGGTGCCACTTTTATCATAGGATTTACGCCGGGAGGTGTGGAAAAGAAACAGGGAGATGGAATTTGAGTATTCCATCTCCCTGCTAAAGTTATGAATTAATTTTATTCTGCGTTTGTAGAAGTATCGTTATCAGCATTGTTGTCGGTGCTGCCTGTATCGGTGTTGTTGTCCGTATTTTCTTCGACTGCGTCAGTGCTATCTGTATTATCGGAGTTGCCTGTATCATCGCCTCCGAACAGATCCTTGAAAAATCCTACGATTTTATCCCAGAGACCTTCGTCTTTTGCCTGATTTACGGCATCGTTTGCTTTGCTTTTTACGGCATCTAATGTGCTGTCGATGATTGCATCATTTCCGAGTGCTGCATCATCCGTATTGTTAATAATTCCACCGCCAGAACTATCTCCGCCAAAGAAGCCTTTGATGGAGGACCACAGGTTGCTGAAGAATCCTCCGGATTTCCCGTCCAGGTTGTCGAGAGTCTTTTTCAGTGCTTTGACATCGTAGTCGTACTGGGAAATAGATTCCATCAGACTTGTGATTTTTGCAAGCTGGTCATCGGTCAGTGTAATTCCCTGCTTATCGGCTGCGTCAGAAATCGCGTCCTGAATATCGGACGGATCAGTCAGTTTGTCTTCAATAACGGATTCTTTGACATCGTTGATCAGATCAGATGCTGTATCCTGACCGAGATCCTTGGCGAGGTCACCGGTTGTTACCAGCTCTTCTGTTGCAGTTGCTTTCTGGTCTTCGGAAAGTTCTTTTCCACTGGCTTTTTCGTAAGCCATCATAATACCTGTCAGTGCACCGGTTCCGGATACTTCAATTGGAGATCCGGCAACAACGTTACAGTTCTCAACGCCGGAAGTCAAAAGTGTACTGGCGATCATAGAACTTGTTACAAATGTCAGGTTTGCGACTTTTACCTGAATTCCGCCGCTGTCTGTCGGCTCAACATAAGAACAGCTATATGTTCTTGTACCAATCTGGGATTCGGTCGCGATCCCTTCCATATATTTTCTTTCGTCTGTGTTCGTGACTTCGATCGTGTCTACCTGATCGGCGGAAGTACCGAAGTATTTGTACATAGAAGCTTTCTGCTCGTCGGATAAGTTCGCTCCGAGAGTGACTACTTTTGCGCTGTCAGCCAGGGCAGTTACCGGCAGGCTTACAGATGCCAGAATTATTGCCAGGCTAAACGGCAGAACCCTTTTTAATTTTTTCATACTCATAATTATCCTGTGGTGTTAGACGCCACATCTCCTTTCTGTACACCCAATAATAGCATACTTGTGTAAAAGTAAAAAGTAAAAAATTCTTAACTATTTCGAAAGATTTTGTTACGGCTTGTGTACATCTGTGGACTAAGACAGGATTTCCAGCATTCTGGATTCAAATGTGTGTTCATCCACCATTCCCCCCATGACACCGACTGACTTTTTATCTTTGAACAGAACAAATGTCGGGACGATTTCCGGGGCATATTCTGCTGCGAGTACTGCAGATTCTTCAATTTCGACTTCGCAGAACTTGATCTTTCCGGCGTATTTCTTTTCGATATCCTCTACGACCGGCTTCATCATGGCACATTTCCCGCACCAGATAGCGTAGAACATAACGACGACCGGGAGAGAGGTATCTTTTACTTCTATTTGAAAATTTTTTGCAGTTAAATGTAACATCAAATCAACCTTTCTGATCAGTGCCTTCGGCAGTCAGAACCGTGGTTCAGAATATCATATACTTCTTTCAGGGATTTTCTGAAACAATTGATCCACCTGTGCAGACACCGATTTCGATAAGTGTATTCAAAAAATTTTTGTCGGAAATTTTTTTTGTTATGACAATTTCGGTTCATTGCGAACAGACTCCGAAGGCTTTCTCATTAATAATATATGCGCTATAACTCTAAGAAAGTCACAGCAGACATCTTCTTTTAGCAATGAGCTTGCAAATCGGGTGATCCATGGATGAAAATTTCTCTTCATATTCTGTCATAATATTTCCAACGTTCATAATTTCATCATGGTGCAGGTCATAAGTACATTCGGAAATGCCCCATGTTTCGGATTCCCCTAAAGACTCAACGGAAAAATCAAAAAGATCACGGTTATCTGTCTTGAATTCTACCTGTCCGTCCTGGACAAGCACCTTGTCGTAACGTGCAAAAAAATCCGGTGACGTGAGGCGCCTTCTTGCATGGCGGGCTTTCGGCCATGGGTCGGAGAAGTTCAGATAGATTCGGTCAACTTCATTTTCAGCGAACACATTTGCTATGTCCTGTGCGTCCATACAAATAAAGCGAATGTTTGGCAGAGTGCTTTCGTTTTCTTCTATATATATGTTTAACTTTTCCACAGCACGGAGAAGGACGCTTGTGTAGCGCTCGATTCCGATGTAGTTGATCTGTGGATTTTTCTGAGCCAGTGCCATGAGAAAACGGCCTTTTCCCATGCCGATTTCAATGTGGACCGGGTAGTCATTCTGGAATACATCAGATGCCCAGTGACCACGGAATTCTTCCGGAGTCTCGATAACCTGACTGCACTCTTTTAACACGCCTTCGGCGCGGGGGATATTTCTAAGTCGCATATATGATCTCCTTATTTGTTGTATTTCTTTATTTGCAAACTTCCCAAGTCCGGGAGATTCTTGCCTTGCCTTAGTTTACAGGCTTTGGCAAAAAAAGTCAAACTCAATGGTGTATAGCGGCCATATCTATATCATATTGCCGAAAGGAATATGCGTAACGACTAAAATTTTTCTGAAAAACACAAATAATTTGTGCAAATTTTCGACATATTAAGGAGAAGGTATATAAAAACGGGAGGAAAGTGACTAAATTTTGGACAAATGAAAAAACTCAAATAAGAGAATATGCTTAAAAAATTGTCAAATAAAGTAATTGTTAAGAAAAAAAGAAATGATTGACATTTAAAAAACAGGAGAGTAAAGTAATCACGAAATTTGAAGAAGAAAGGGAGGGAGTCATACGGAGAAATTAACAGAGAGTCTGTTGGAAGAGCTGAATTGTGATACAGCATTTACCATTCCGTTATTCGGGGGAATTAAGATTAGTGAGTCCGTGGCGGTCACATGGATCATTATGGCTGTAGTTGTACTGCTGTGTGTCATATTCGTAAGGAATCTCAGTGTAGAGAATCCAGGGAAAACTCAGCTTTTATTGGAATCCGCAATCGGAAAAGGAGTGGACTTCTTTGAAGATGTTATGGGCAAAGAAAACCGAAGATATATCCCATATCTTATCACGGTGCTGATCTATATCGGAATTGCCAATATCATTGGATTGTTTGGGTTTAAACCGCCGACAAAGGATCTGAATGTCACAATAGCGCTGGCTGTTATGAGTATGTGTCTGATCGAGTATTCCGGAATACATAAAAACGGATTAAAACACTGGGTCAAACATTTTGCAAAGCCGGTTCCGTTCGTCGCACCGATCATGGTACTGGAGATTGTAATCCGTCCATTGTCCTTGTGCATGCGACTGTTCGGTAATGTACTGGGAGCATTTGTAATCATGGAGCTTTTAAAAATAGTAGCTCCGGCGATTATACCAATCCCGTTTAGTTTTTATTTTGATATATTTGATGGATTCTTACAGGCTTATGTATTTGTATTTCTGACGGCGCTGTTTATGAATGAGGAACAGGAGTAAAGCCGGAAGATAAGACGAACAGACTTAAAAGGGATTTAAGAAAACATTTTTAGACAAGAAGAAAAGGAGATTAAGATTATGTTAGTAGCAATTGGAGCAGGTATCGCAGTTTTAACAGGTTTAGGAGCAGGTATTGGTATTGGTCTTGCAACAAGCAAGGCAGTAGACGCTATCGCAAGACAGCCAGAGGCTGAGTCAAAGATCAGCAAGAACCTGATTCTTGGTTGTGCCCTTGCAGAGGCAACAGCTATTTATGGATTTATCATCGGTCTTCTGATTATCCTGATGCTGAAATAATTAGCAGTTCGTAAAGAAGCAGGAGAAAAGAAGAAAGGCAGGTGGGAAAAGGTGATAAAAGTAGATTTGAGCCTTCTCTGGACCATAATAAACCTTGTAGTCTTTTATCTATTACTGAAGAAATTCCTGTTCAAACCAGTTATGGGGATCATGGAAAAGCGTGAGCAGATGATTGCCGACGGACTGAAAAATGCAAGTGACAGACAGGAAGAGGCAGAGGCTCTGAAAAAAGAGTATGAGTCAGCTCTTTCCGGTGCAAAAGAGGAGTCGGTTAAAATCGTTGAAAATGCCCGTGTAGAGGCTAAGAGACAGTCAGATGAGATTCTTGCAGATGCGGACAGAAGAGCAGATGCCACGATCGAACGTGCCAGAAAGACCATCGAGACTGAGCGAAAGCAGGCACTGGATGGCGTTGAGACACAGATTGCAGGACTTGCAATGCAGGCAGCCAGAAAGATTGTAGATGAAGAGACAAGAAAACAAGGAAATCAGGCGATTTATGATCAGTTTTTGGAAAGCGTAGGTGACGCTCATGACGGCAAAGACGAGTAATACAGTAAAGTTCGTTCAGCCGGCAGCGAAGCGCTATGCAAGAGTTCTGTACGAACTGGAAATTCCGAAAGCAGATATTGAGAAAACAAAAGAAATCTTCTGTCAGGTACCGGAAGTATATGAAGTACTGTTAAATCCGGTAATTACGGCAAAGAACAAATACAGTGTTATCGAACAGATATTTCCAAAGTCTATTTGTAATTTCCTGAAGGTAACATGCGAGAACCAGAGAATGGGCATGCTTTGGGACATTTTCGAAAGCTATGATAAATATTGTGAGGAGCAGCAGCAAGTTATGACTGCGACTTTAATATGTGTGGACGAGCCAGACGAAGAGCAGGCTGAGAAGATGAAAACATTTATTATGGATAAATATCATAAATCGAAGGTAAATCTGGAGGTCGAAAAAGACCCGTCACTGCTTGGAGGATTTATCCTGAGAGCGGGCAGTGATGAATATGACTGGAGCATTCGTGGAAGAATGAATCGGTTAGAACAAAAATTGACCTGGAGGTGAACGTAAGTGAGTTCAATCAATTCAGATGAAATTATTTCAATTCTGAAAAGTGAAATAGAGAATTTTGATGAGATCAGTAAAGACAGCGAAGTCGGAACTGTTGTAACAGTCGGAGATGGAATCGCTACCATTTACGGAATCGATCATGCAATGTACGGCGAGATCGTTACCTTCGAAAATGGTCTGAAGGGTATGGTACAGGATATCCAGAAAGACGAGATTGGATGTATCTTATTTGGATCAGATACAGGAATCAAAGAAGGAACAAAGGTTGCACGTACAAAGAAAAAAGCCGGAATCCCGGTAGGAGATAAATTTATCGGAAGAGTTATCAATGCCCTTGGTGCACCAATCGACGGTGCCGGAGAGATTGAGGCAGATGATTATCGCCCGATTGAAAATGAAGCACCTGGAATCATTGACAGAAAATCCGTCAGCGTTCCTATGGAGACAGGAATCCTTTCTATTGATTCCATGTTCCCGATCGGACGTGGACAGAGAGAGCTGATCATCGGTGACAGACAGACTGGTAAGACATCTATCGCAACAGATACAATTTTGAACCAGAATGGAAACGGAGTGATCTGTATCTATGTTGCCATCGGTCAGAAGGCATCAACGATTTCAAAAGTTGTAAATACATTTAAGACATCAGGAGCTATGGATCACACCATCGTATTAGCATCAACAGCAAGCGACTGTGCGCCGCTTCAGTACATTGCTCCTTATGCGGGAACTGCACTGGCAGAGTATTTTATGTACAAAGGAAAAGATGTACTGATCGTTTATGATGATCTTTCCAAACACGCAGTTGCGTACCGTGCATTGTCACTGTTACTTGGAAGATCTCCTGGACGTGAGGCTTATCCTGGAGACGTATTCTATCTGCATTCAAGACTTCTGGAGCGTTCCAGCCGTCTGAGTGAGGAAAAAGGCGGTGGATCTATCACGGCTCTCCCGATTATCGAGACACAGGCCGGAGATGTATCTGCATACATTCCTACAAACGTTATTTCCATTACAGATGGACAGATTTTCCTGGAAAGCAGTTTGTTCTTCTCAGGAATGCGTCCGGCGGTCAACGTAGGATTGTCTGTATCTCGTGTAGGTGGAGATGCACAGACAAAGGCTATGAAGAAGGCAGCAGGAAGTCTTCGTATCGATCTGGCCCAGTATCGTGAGATGGAAGTCTTCACACAGTTCAGTTCAGACCTTGATGATGCAACGAAGGAACAGCTGGAATATGGCGGCGGACTGATGGAGCTTCTGAAGCAGCCGCTTGGAAAACCAATGTCACTGGCAGATAAAGTTATTACACTTTGTGCTGCAAGACATAAAGTCATGCTTGGAATTCCAACTGCAAAAGTAAAAGGATTCCAGATGGATATGTTAAGTTACTTTGCAAGTGCACATCCGGAAATCGCAAGAGAAATCGAAGAGACAAAGGATCTGTCTAAAGAGTTGTCCCAGAAGATCGTGGAGATTGCAGAGGAATTCAAAAAGAGCAGGTGTTAATGTATGGCAAATATCAGAGAAATACAGACACGAATTAACAGTGTAAAAGATACGATGAAAATCACCAACGCCATGTACCTGATCTCTTCTACAAAAATGCGTCAGGCCAGAAAGAAACTGGCAGATGCAGAGCCGTATTTTTATAAATTGCAGGCTGAGATTGCCAGAATCCTGCGTCATATGCCGGAAGTGAGCAACCAGTATTTTGACAGTAGGGAAGAAATTCCGAAAGAAGAACGGAAAATCGGATCTGTAGTTATTACCGGTGATAAAGGACTGGCAGGAGCTTACAATCACAATGTAGAAAAAGCAGAAGAGGAAATCATGAAAATGCCGGGACACCACAAATTGTTTGTCGTAGGTGAGCTTGGAAGACATTATTTTGTAAGTCAGGGACATGAGATTGAACAAAATTTCCAATATACTGTGCAGAAACCGAACCTGAGCAGAGCCAGAATTATTTCTGAGACATTGATGGAACAGTTTAATAATGGCGAGCTGGACGAAGTGTATGTTGTCTATACGCGAATGGAGAATTCTATGGTATCTGAGGTGGAGACTGTAAAGCTGCTTCCGCTTGAGAGAAGTGCATTCGGAGAGGACAGCATTCCGGCAAACTTAAGGCGTGAGGCGATTCAGTTATATCCGTCTGTCGAGAGCGTCATGGACAATATCGTACCGAATTATGTAACCGGAATGATTTACGGTTGTTTGGTCGAGGCGTATGCAAGTGAGCATAATGCCAGAATGACGGCTATGAAGTCAGCGACAGACAGTGCTGAGGCAATTATCAAAGATTTGTCTATTGCTTATAACCGGGCAAGACAGGCAGCCATTACGCAGGAGATCACAGAGGTATGCGCAGGTGCGAAGGCACAGAAACGGAAAAGGAAGTGAGAACAGATATGAATAAAGGACGAATTGTACAGGTCATGGGTCCTGTTGTCGATGTTTTATTTGAAGACGGAGAGCTTCCGAATATCAAAGATGCCCTTGAGGTAGATAACGGAGACAAGACTTGTATTATGGAAGTTGCACAGCATCTGGGAAACAGCGAAGTACGTTGTCTGATGCTGGCTGCAAGTGAAGGACTTCACAAAGATATGGAAGTCCGTGCAACTGGAAGCGGTATCAAAGTTCCAGTTGGAGATCAGACACTTGGACGTCTGTTCAATGTGCTTGGTCAGACCATCGATGATGGAAAAGAAATAGAGAAAGATGCAGAGCGCTGGGAAATCCACAGACAGGCGCCTACATTTGAAGAGCAGAGTCCTGCTGTCGAGATCCTTGAGACAGGTATCAAGGTCATCGACCTTCTTGCACCATATGCAAAAGGTGGTAAGATTGGTCTGTTCGGAGGAGCCGGAGTTGGTAAGACTGTACTGATTCAGGAGCTGATCCGAAATGTAGCAACAGAGCATGGTGGATATTCTATCTTTACAGGTGTCGGAGAGCGTTCCCGTGAAGGAAATGACCTCTGGACAGAGATGAAAGCGTCTGGCGTACTTGAGAAGACCGCTTTGGTATTTGGTCAGATGAACGAGCCGCCTGGAGCTCGTATGCGTGTCGCTGAGACAGGACTTACAATGGCTGAGTATTTCCGTGACAAAGAACATCAGAACGTGCTGCTCTTTATTGATAACATTTTCCGATTCACACAGGCTGGATCTGAAGTTTCCGCCCTGCTTGGACGTATGCCATCAGCCGTAGGTTATCAGCCGACACTGGCAACAGAAATGGGTGAATTACAGGAGCGTATTGCTTCTACAAAGAATGGTTCTGTCACATCCGTTCAGGCAGTCTATGTACCGGCCGACGACCTGACAGACCCTGCACCGGCAACAACATTTGCACATCTGGATGCAACAACCGTACTTTCACGTAAGGTCGTTGAGCAGGGAATTTACCCGGCTGTAGATCCGCTGGAGTCTAACTCACGTATCCTGGAGGCAGACATCGTAGGTGAAGAGCATTATAAAGTAGCCAACCAGGTAACAGAGATTCTTCAGAAGTATAAAGAACTTCAGGACATCATTGCCATTCTTGGTATGGAAGAGCTGTCCGATGAAGATAAAGCAACGGTTATGAGAGCAAGAAAGATTCAGAAATTCCTGTCACAGCCATTCTTCGTAGCTGAGACATTTACAGGAATTCCTGGAAAATATGTACCACTGAAAGAGACAATCCGTGGATTCAAAATGATCATTGACGGAGAAATGGATGAATATCCGGAGGCAGCCTTCTTCAATGTCGGAACGATTGACGAAGTTATCGAGAAAGCAAAGACACTGAAAGACGGAGAGTAAGAGGTGCGTAAACTATGAAAACATTTTGGTTGAAAGTCATAGCCAGTGATCGCGTGGCGTATAATGGACGATGCCAGAAGGTGATCGTACCTGCAGCCGACGGCGGTCAGATGGGAATTCTGGCAGATCATGAGAATATGGTCATAGCAATCGAAGTCGGTGAAGCGAAGATGCAGCTGGAAGACGGAACGTGGGAGACACTTGCCGTTGGAACCGGATTCCTTGAGGTTGTTAACAACCGTGTTACCATGCTGGTACAGACCGCTGAAAAACCGGAAGAAATTGACGCCAGAAGAGCAGAAGAACGGCGTGAAGTCATGGAAGAAAAACTTCGTCAGAAGCAGAGTATCCAGGAATACTATCACACGAAAGCATCCCTGGCAAGAGCCATGAACCGGTTGAAGGTGTCAAGGGAGAAGAATACGAGGATATAATGATGCCAGGGTCAAAAGTCAATAAGCATGTTGTGCTTGCACAAAAATGCTTATATGACTTAGTGACCCGCCCCAATATGAGAATAAAAGTGGGGCGCAAGCCACACGATATTCGAATATTGGGTAGGATTGTGGGAGTGCAAAGCACGGAGCAATCCGTGGGCATCATGTAGATACAATAAAAAGAAGTACAGTTCATTGTTTTCAGATGTGATGAATTTCGCAGATTTTGCTGCGCTATCTATCAAAATCTGTACGTGCAAACTCGCCTGAGGAACGGCTCAGACAGCGCACTTCCAGATTTAATGATGCTTGCAAAATACTGGAAATTACATCAATCATCTGAGAAACAGTGGACTGTATTTTTTTGTGTGGATGTGGTAAAATAGGGAAATAAGAGAAATGCTACGCAAAGTAGCAGAAAAATGGGTGAATTGAAATCATAACATTCTGATATGGATAAATGCGACCGTTGACAAAGCCGTAAAATTATGCAATAATATTTTTGATTTTGGACTATGAACATATGTAAGTACAGAAGATGTAGTGAAGCAGAGATGAAGTGTCACCGGCTGAGAGCATTTCACGCGAACCTTTTGGAAATTTCAGTATGGGAGTCTTCTGATGAAAAGCATTTGTCAAAAGTAAGTGCGTTAAGTTGGATGTTCGTGTAGCAGATCGAATACACATAAAAGAGTGCAGAGTTATAAGGACTCTGAAATAGGGTGGTACCGCGAGTAACATCGTCCCTTGTTAATCACAAGTGGCGGTGCTTTTTTTATTTTCAATAAAATGTTTACGTCCAAAGTTAAGCATAATTTCAAAATATGGAATATTTTGAAAGTTAGCTCTGAACAGTAACTTAAAATAAAAAGAGACGCTGAACTTAAAGAGTAGTAGAAAGGGGAATTAGGATGAAAGATAAAATCAACAGTATTTTATCAGAAGTGAAAGCTAAGATTTCTGAAGCAGCAAATGAAAATGAACTGCAGAATGTGAAGAATGCATATGTTGGAAAACAGGGTGCGTTAAGTATGTTAATGAAGGAGATGCCGAAGCTTGACGCAGCGCTTCGCCCGGAGATGGGAAAGGTGCTCAACCAGGCTAAGAATCAGGTGACGGAGCTGATCAACTCTAAGAGAACAGAGCTGAAGCTGAAAGCTTCTGAGGTTTCACCGGACTTTGACTGTTCTGTACCGGGAATCCTGCCGCCGAACGGAGGACTTCACCCGATCACACAGATGTGCTATGACCTGAACGATGCATTCCGTTCTATGGGATTTGAGATTTTCCAGGAGGATGACATCACAAGTGAGTTATATGCATTTGATAAACTGAATTTCCCTCCGAATCATCCGGCAAGAGAGAGTATGGACACATACTGGCTGGAGGGTCATGACAGTGGAAGCACAAATGAAAAGCTTTGCCTGAGACCACATTTGACAGGAGGAAGTGTCCGTTATATGCAGACACACAAACCGCCGTATCGTTTTGTATATCCGGGACGTGTATATCGTAACGAGACAACAGATTCACATCATGAGAGAGCATTTTTCCAGTATGAGGCTCTGATCGTGGATAAGGATATCAAGTTCACAGACGGAAAAGTTATGATTCAGAGCATTTTAAGTAAAGTATTCGGAAGAGACGTTCCGGTAAGAATGCGTTCCGGTTTCTTCCCATTTGTAGAGCCAGGATTTGAAATCGACATGGAGTGTCAGGTGTGCGGCGGAAAAGGCTGCAGCGTATGTAAACATGTGGGCTGGATCGAGGTTATGCCGGGTGGATCACCACATCCAAATGTACTTCGTGCAGCAGGACTGGATCCGGATGAGTACACAGGTTTCTATGTAAATATCGGTCTGGACAGACTGGTTATGATGCGTTACGGCGTAGATGACGTAAGATTGTTCCACAGTGGCGATTTAAGATTCCTGAGACAGTTCAGATAAGCGGAGGAGAATAAAGATGAAATTATCATTATCATGGATTAAAGATTTTGTAAATATCCCTGAAGATATGGATATGAAACAGCTTGCATATGATCTGACTATGGATACTGTTGAGGTTGAGGACGTCGAGTACCTGGCAGACCGTTTTGACCATATGGTAGTAGGTGTGATCGAGGATATCGAGCCACATCCAAATGCAGACAAACTTCGTGTCTGCAAAGTAGACATCGGTGACGGTGAAATCAAAGACATCGTCTGCGGTGGTATCAATCTGGAAAAAGGTATGCGCGTTGCCGTATCCTGCCCGGGAGCAATTGTTCGCTGGCATGGAGAGGGAGAGCCTGTTGAGATCAAGAAGTCTAAACTTCGCGGCGTGGCTTCCTACGGAATGATCTGTGCATCTGACGAGATCGGACTGGGAGATCTCTTCCCGGCATCTCAGGAAGCAGAGATTCTTGACCTATCCGCATTTGATGTACCGGCAGGAACAACTCTGGCAGATGCCCTTGACCTGAACGATGTTCTTCTTGAGATTGATAACAAATCAATGACAAACAGACCGGATCTGTGGGGACACTATGGTATCGCCCGCGAGATTGCAGCATTATATAATCTGCCACTGGCTGAGATCAAGCCATTTGAGACAGATGTACAGTCTGATTTTAATGTAGAGATTGCTGATCCAGACAGATGTCCAAGATATATCGGTGTAGAAATGTCTGGTGTAAATGTAAAAGAGGCGCCATACCAGATGCAGAATAGAATCTGGAAGGTTGGTATGCGTCCAATCAATGCATTGGTTGACATTACAAACTATGTGATGCTCGCAACTGGTAACCCGACACATGCATTTGACGCAGATAACATTTCTGATCACATCGTTGTAAGACATGCAGCAGAAAATGAGAAGTTACTTCTTCTGAACGACAAAGAGCTTTCTCTTTGTACAGATGACCTTGTAATTACAGATTCCGAGGGATCTGTTGCACTGGCCGGTGTTATGGGTGGAGCAAAGGATTCTATCCTGCCTAAGACAGAGCGTGTCATTCTTGAGGTCGCAAACTTCGAGGCAGCAGGAATCAGAAGAACTGCACTTCGTTATGATAACCGTACAGAAGCTTCTTCAAGATATGAAAAAGCTATCGATCCTGAGAGATGTGACCAGGCACTTGCACTTTCCATGCAGTATTTCAAAGAGCTGTATCCAGAGTTAAAAGTGACAGGTTACTGTGATAAATATGTAAAGAAACTCAAGAGAGCTGAGATTGATGTAAACCTTGTATGGCTTGAGAAGAGACTTGGAAAGCATCTGACAAATGATGAAATCCAGGGCAAGCTTGAGAAACTTGGATTTGATGTACGGATCAATGGTGAGGACATGCACGTTATCGCTCCGACATGGCGTTCTACAGGTGACATTTCCATTAAAGATGATGTAATGGAAGAAGTTGCCAGAATGTATGGATACGACAATTTCGAGCCAACATCATTTACAACAACATTTGACAGTGCAATCAATCAGAAAGATCAGGATCTTGTAAGAAATATGAAAGAGTTCCTTGCAATTCGTTGTGGAATGCAGGAAATCTACACATATCCTTGGGTAAATGATGTATATCTGAATGCAATTATGCAGACGACAGAAGGAATGCTTCGTCTTTCAACACCACCGGCACCGGATCTCAGTTACCTGCGTGCTTCTCTGCTTCCGAACATTTGCGAGGCAGTTGCAAAGAATGAGCGTTACTTCAATGATTTCTCAATCTTTGAGGAAGCTCAGGTATTCCATGATGCGAACTATACTTCACCATACGACAAGTCTGAGTTACTGCCAGAGCAGCGCCGCCACATTGCCGGAGCATTTGCAAGCAGTGTGAAAGATGTGAAAGAGCTCTTCCAGGAAGCAAAAGGTGTTCTGGAGTATATGCCACGTTATACACATCAGGCAGCATTTGAGTTCAGAAAAGAAGAGAAACCAGTATGGGCTGACAATGTAGTATGGCTCAACATTTACCGTGGAGATGAGAAGATTGGTGATATGGGACTTCTGGCTAAGAAGGCATCGATGGACTGCGGAATCAAGAATCTGTCCGTAATGCTCTTTGAATTAGATGTTCTGAAACTGAAACCACTCATTTCCAGAACCAATAAATTCACTCACCTTGCAGCATATCCGGAGAACGAGTATGACATTTCCATGCTCTTTGACTCCAATGCAGTATGGAGTGATATGCATGAGGCAATTCTTGGCAAGAAGAAAGCCAGCGAGTTCCTTAAGAAAGCAGATTTCGTAGATGAGTACCGTGGAAAACAAATCCCACAGGGCAAGAAATCTGTGACAATCAGACTGACCATCGGATCTAATGAGAAGACACTGACTTCCCAGGAGATTGAAAATGTAGCAAATCAGGTTATGAAGAAGCTGCAGAAGAAGATGGGAGCAGAGCTGAGAACTCAGTAAAAACGTGTTAGATAATTCGACATAATATAATAATCCAGTCAGTTGTCATCAGATATGATGAATTTTTACAAATTTTGCTGCGCTATCTATTAAATCTGTGAGTGCAAACTCGCCAAAGGGCGGCTCAGACAGTGCACTTACAGATTAATGATGCTCGTAAAATGTTGCAAATTCCTCAATTATCTGAGTAACAGTTGGCTGGATTTTGTTATGTGCGACGTTATTGGGAGGAGGAAGGGTATGAAGAACTGGACAGACTCAGTGCGGACGAGAAGAAACGTCTGGAGTATGAGACGAGATTGAAGTATAAACGGGATAAGTATGCGTAGCTCCATTATGCGATCAGGATTGGAAGAGAAGAAGGTCAGAATGAAATGATTCGCGCTATGTGGAAAGCAGGAATTTCGGAAGAACAGATTGCGTCAATAGCACAGAGGACAGTGGAAGAAGTGAATAGGTTGTGTAAATAATTTGATATCGGATTATCAGGAGCAGTTGATGAAAGAACTAGGAATAATTGTAAGATGTAATTGATTTCTGAACAAATTATATTGACAGTAAAGTGATTATATGGTTTAAAATATCTTTTAAAGACATTTCAGGAAAGGTATTTTATTATGGATATAGAAAATATATCAATCCCCAGATTGTTATTTAAGATGTCACCACCAGTCATGCTGGCGCTTCTTATCCAGTCCATATATAATATTGCAGACAGCTTTTTTGTTGCAAAATATTCAATTGAAGGACTTACAGCATTATCAATTATATATCCAATTCAACTCCTTATTACAGCGCTTGCAACGGGGACCGGTGCTGGAGTTAATATTTTGATTTCGAGGCTGGATGGAAAAGGAGAGCAAGAGGAACAACATCACATAATAAAAAGTGGATTAATTTTAAATTTTTTTCACTTTTTGTTGTTTGCATTAATTGGAAATGTACTGATAAGTGCTTATTTTTCTTTGTCAACGGGAAATGTTCTTGTCAAAACGCAGGGAATTCTTTACAGTAGGATTATTTTTTGTGGTTCAGTAGGATTATTTATTGAGTCTGTTTGTACTAAAATCCTTCAGGCAAGAGGGAATATGATGGTTCCAATGGTGGCTCAGGTTACAGGATCCGTTATCAATATTGTACTTGATATTGTATTAATTTTTGGTGCAGGAAAAATTCCGGCTTTGGGTATTGCTGGTGCAGGATTTGCCACAATAGTCGGACAGTGGGCAGCAATGGGAATCACATTGTTTTGTGTAGTGAAAAAATACTCTTTAAGAGGGAAAATTAAGTGGAATTTCTGCAAACAAATCTATGTAAACGGAGTTGGTTCGATTGTTACACAGTCCTTATATACATTTTATATTGTCGGATTAAATATGATTTTAAAAACTTTTACAGAAAATGCTGTGACCGTATTAGGAATATATTATAAAATACAATCCTTTTTCTTTATCCCACTTCTTGGGTTTCAGCAGGTATTATTGCCGTTGTTCAGTTACCATTATGGAAAGGGTGACAATCGTTGGAATAAAGAGATTTTAAAATGGTCTATTGGATTTTCGGTTACTATTATGTCTGTGGCAACGGAAATTTTTTTCGTGTTTCCAGAAGAACTTATACGGATATTCTCAACAGAATCTGCAATAGTGACCATCGGAAAATATGCATTGCCTGTAATTTCTGTCAGTTTCGTATTTGCAGGTTTTACAATTGTTATAACTTCTTACTTACAGGGAATTGCAATGATAAAAGCAAGTCTGTTTATTATAGTATTACGGCAGATAATCCTTTTGGTGCCGTTGGCGTGGCTGTTTCATTTTGCAGGTTTATATGCAGTATGGTGGACGTTTCCAGTTACTGAGGTTGTTGCCAGTTTAACAGGAATACTATCAGTAGTGTCTATACATAAAAAAGATAGCGCAATAAGTTCATAAGTAAGAAGGCTTATGTAAACTAGCGATTGGATAATAATGCGCGAAGATAAATTGAACAACAGTGAGAAGTTGAATTTTAATATGTTTGATTAAAAGTCTCGCAGAATGCTTTACAGGCGTTTTGCGAGACTTTTTTGCATAATAGAAAAGGGTGTTTTTATTTTGAAATTAAAAAGTATCTATAGAAATAGTTATAAAAACATAGAGTTTATCTATAAGTAAGAAGAAACATGAAAAATAGCGATTGGACAATGATATACGGGGGGGGGTAAAATTAAATGACAGTGAATAGAAAGAAGTGGGGAAATGAGTGAATACAAATTAACGCTGAAAGGGATTCATCATGTTTATGGAAATAAAGCAGATGATGAGACCGAGGCAATCAAACACATTGATTTAAATGTTCGTGATGGGGAATTTCTTGCCATTGTAGGAGCAAGTGGCTGTGGAAAAAGTACACTTTTGAATATTATGTGTGGAATGATAGAACCATCAGAAGGGGAAGTGCTGATTGATGGCGATAGTATATCCAGTGGTAAGCACCGGATTGGATATATATCACAGACGGACACATTGCTTCCATGGAGGAAAATAGAATCCAATGTAGCACTAGGTCTGGAAATAGAAGGAATATCAAAAAAAGAACGCTTAGAGCAGGCAAGGAAAATGATTGCACTTAGTGGAATGGAAGGATTTGAGAAAAAATATCCACATGAATTGTCTGGCGGAATGAGAAAAAGAGTTGTTATTATCCGGGCACTGGTGCAAAATCCAGATATTATTTTCATGGATGAACCATTTGGCCCGTTGGATGTATTTACAAGGGAAACCTTGCAAAAAGAAATTTTAAAAATGTGGGGAGAACGAAAGAATACGATTATATATATTACTCATGACATAGCAGAGGCAATTACATTGGCAGATCGGATTGTGTTGTTGAGCAGAAGACCTTCTATTGTGAAGAATGAATATAAAGTAAATCTTCCACGTCCGAGAGTTATTGAAGAATGCAAGTATAATCCAGTATTTCTTGAACTGGAAAAACAAATTTGGCATGACATAAAAGATGAATTGCAGGAAGAAGTGTAGAGTAAGATGGATAAAACAAGGATTAAATCAAGTTGTTATTTAGTTGTATTATTAGTAGTTTTTGTTGTGGTATGGCAGTTAATGGCAGACAAAGGAATGATTAACCCACTGTTTTTTAGTTCTCCGGAAAAGGTATGGGCAGATATTGTGGAAATGTTTAGTACGGGTTATATTTTTCCGCATATACAGATTACATTGTATGCATCTTTTGTTGGTTTGTTCTATGGAATTCTGTTGGGAACAATTGTTGCGTTGATTGTTGGGGAAAATCAGGTTCTTGCCCGTGTAATTGAACCTATTTTGGTAGGAATACATGGTTTGCCGCTTCTTGCATTGGGACCACTTTTTGTAGTGTGGTTTGGAATTGGCATAAAATCCAAAATAGTTATGGCAACGATAAGTGTGTTTTTTCTTGTATTCTTTAATATTTATGCAGGAATAAAAGATGTAGATGTTCAGTTGATTCAGACGTTGAAATTAATGCGTGCCAGTAAATTCCAGATTATGCAAAAAGTAATATTGCCATCTTGCATTCCATGGATGATGGCAAGTTTAAAAGCTGGTGTTGGAGGAGCTGTGCTTGGTGCAATCGTTGGAGAGTATCTCGGAGCAACAGCTGGACTTGGATGGGTAATTCAGATGGCAGGCGGTTATTACAATATTACCCGCGTAATTGCATGTGTAATCATACTGATGGTCATTATGTTTATACTGAATGCAATTGTTTCATGGATAGATAGAAAGGTACTTGTATGGAGACCTTCTATTGATAAATAATAATACACCTAAGGAGGAAAAAGAATGAAGAAGAGAGTGTTGGCGAGCCTTTTGGTTGCAGCTATGGCTGTTGGTATGATGGCTGGTTGCGGAAAATCTGGGGACAAACAGGACACAACTCAGAAAACGGAGGCAAAAGAAGAAAGTAGTGGGGAACTGACCAAGATTTCTGTATGTGAACCAGTCAGAGGAATCCTTTGGGCGCCAGTATATGTTGCAAAAGCAGAAGGATATTTTGAAGAGGAAGGCTTAGATGTAGATATTACGACAGTTCAGAGTGATATGCCTACAGCACCAGTGCTGGCAGACGAAGCACAGTTTGGATTATATGGTCCTGAGATGATTTGTAAATTTGTTGCTGAAGGTCAGGATACAGAATTGTTATATACTTGTACAGATACTTATCCATACTCATTTTTCCTTGCAAAAGATGTAAAATCTGTTGCAGATTTGAAAGGAACAACTGTAAATGGAGCTGACAGTGGTTCTTCTCCAAGAGCATTTGTACGTGCAGTTGTCAATAATGCAGGATTAGATGCAGATAATGATGTGACATATGCAAACATGTCCAACAGTGCAGTTATTGCAGCACTTGAAAGTGGAGAAATCAAAGCTACTTATGCATCACCAGAGTTAAGAGCACAGTTAATTGATGCCGGATATGATGTAACTGTAGATATTTATGACAAGGATGTGCATAAGGAACTTCTGGGATCTGAATCATATGAAATGTATATTGTATTTGGTAAAAAGAGTTATGTAGAGCAAAATCCAGAAATTACACAGTCATTTATCAATGCATGCTACAAAGGAGCGCAGTATCTGGATTCTCATGATACAGATGAAATCGTTGATACTTTAAAAGAACAGTTCTCTGAAATGACAAATCTTGAGCAGGTAGTAAAAGAATGCAAGGATAACGGGTTGTGGTCACCAGATGGTTTATTTACAGACAGTGGAGTTGAGGCTATTAATAAGATGGCAATGGATTCAGGGCTTATTGATAAACCGGTTGCAAAGAGTGATTTAGTAGATGACAGCTTTGCTAAGAAAGCGGCTGGAAAGTAAAAGATTTTCAGAATAATAAGAGGGAGTCATAGCAAATATGGCTCCTTTTTTGAATTATAAGTCGTAATATAAATGTCTAGTGTATCTTTTAGTGATTATAAAAATTAGAAGAGAAATCATGGAGTTAGATTTTGTTGATAATAAGAATGAAGAGGTTGAAAAATGATGAATAAAGAGGATATGTTAAAAAAATTAGCTGATTGTGTTTGCGATATGGAGGATGAAGAAATCGTAGATGCTGTTCAGGAATATTTGGCAGCTGGATATGATCCTCAAGAAGGGCTATTAAATGGGTTAGTTGAGGGGATGCGTAGGGCAAGTGAATTATATGAAGAGGGAGAATACTTTGTACCAGAATTAATAGTATGTTCTGATGCGATGTATGCCGGAATAGGGGAAATACAAAAGGCATTACCAGAAGGTGCACAGGAAACAATTGGCAAAGTTGTTATTGGTGTTGTGGAAGGTGATACACATGATATTGGAAAAAATTTAGTGCGAATTATGCTTGAGACGGGAGGATTCGAAGTGCACGATTTAGGGAGAGATGTACCAATTTCAGCATTTGTTCAGTATGTTAAAGACCACGATGTAGATATATTATGCATGTCATCATTGATGACAACAACTATGCCGGGAATGGAACAAGTCATAATTGAACTGAAAAAAGAAGGGTTAAGAGACAAAGTTAAAGTAATGGTAGGGGGAGCCCCTGTTTCGGCTGCATTTGCAGAAAAAATAGGAGCTGATGGATATACAAGAAGTGCTATAGAAGCTGTAGCATTTGCAAAAAAACTGGTTGAAGTAAAGTAGAGGGGTGACGAATTATGATGGGAAAAAGAGAGGCTTTGCATGCTATTTTAAATGGGCAGAGAGCGGACAGAATACCGGTTATTATGAATGCATTTTCACTGCCTGTAGCAAGATATGGATATACTATGGCACAGGTCATGCAGCAGCCGGACAAGATGGTGGAGTGTATGGTAGGAACAAGACGGCAGTTGGGATATGATGGCTTGTGTCTTGGGGTGTATAGTGGAATTACAAGACAAATAGCAGGTCATTTGCCAAATAGCGAAGGAAAGGTTGTTGGAAATGGGGATGATGTAATCCATTCATTTGAAGACATAAAGAAGTTAAAAGAATTTCATGTGAAGAAATGTCCATGGCTGGAAAAAATGAAATATATGATTGACAGAATGCGAGAGGAAGAACCTGATGAACCGATTTATGTAATTGTACATACTCCTTCATCTGTAGCATTTACTCTAATGGGGGCAAAGCCGGCATTTAAGGCTATGGTAAAGAATCAAGATTTATATAAAGAACTGGAACGTGTAGTAGAGGATGCAGTTGTAGAATCGTGTAACAAATTAATTGATTATGGAGTTGATTTTCTATGGTTTCCAATGCCTAATTTCGGTGGATACTGTATATCAAGAAAATCATATGAAGCATGTATATCGGAAAGTAATATTCGGGCAAATAAAAGGATAAAAGAGCATGGATCAAATATTATAATACATACATGTGGCTTGTATGATGATCGATTTGATTTAGTATTAAAAGAATCAGGAGATGCATGGCATATATCAGATACAAAAACAAAAAAAGTAAAAGAAGAATATGGAGAATATGTGGCGCTGATGGGAAATATTCCATGTTGTTCCATATTAATGGAAGGAACAGAACAAAAAGTATATGATTATGCTCTGCAGGAATGTCTGGATGGAGGTTATGATGGAAGATTTATTTTAAGTGGGGATTGTGATTTATCACCACTGACTCCCGATGAAAATATTGTAGCAGCAGTCAGAGCAGCAAAAGATGCAGAAAAAATATTGTTTTAATAATTTGACATAATACATAGTCTAGCTGCTTATTTTCAGATATGATTTATCTTCTGATTTTTTCGTACGCACCTATTTGAGTCTGACGGTGTAAACTCGCCGATAAATCGGCTCAGACAGTGCACTGTACAGAGACTAAGTCAGGTGTACGAAAATCTGGAAAATAGAATCAATTATCGTGAAAATAAGTAGCCGGATTTTATTATTTTATTATGTGCGAAGTTGCAGATTTATTTATTGCAAAACTATCACATATGTGTTATTCTAACGTCACGCAGATGGCAATTCTTGTTATCTGCAAAAGGTATCTATTTAATTTCATTCATTTCGGAGGCTCAGAGTATCGGGTGTTATTCCAAAGTGATGAACGTGTGACAAGTGAATATAGGCTGGGAAGGGAACCTGGTGCGGCACAGGAAGTTATTTGAAGATTAGCATTTCCAACTGGAATATACTATTAATATATGGTAAAATATCTATAGATAATCTTTTCTCAGACTGTAGACAGTTGTTGGAGAGGAGAGTATATGTCAAAAAGAACAGGAACTAAAGTACAAAAGAACCGTAC